>Ga0078972_1002722_pt1 | contig 56844 bp, 69 predicted proteins | sample YelNatPaOPGAMG01_FD_67568 | JGI IMG/M metagenome (GOLD analysis project Ga0078972, IMG submission 67568) | Hot spring thermophilic microbial communities from Obsidian Pool, Yellowstone National Park, USA - OP-RAMG-01 (SPADES assembly) (version 2) | ecosystem: Environmental > Aquatic > Thermal...
ACGAGAAGAGATAAAAGGGATATTAAAGGATTTAAATATGGAGGATTTAATGTATGAGAATTTTATAAAGAAGTTGATATAGTGAAATGATTTTTTTCTTAAGATTGGCTCTAATCAAGCGTTCCCGGAAAAAGTGGCGAATTTGACTTGGCAAATGGGATAAAAGAGGTATATAATTATAAAAAGGTCGCTGGGAATCAGAAAGGCGTTTATTCGAACATAAATATTCCTTAATCATATAATTACATACAATAAGACCAACAATAAAAGAAATCCTTACAGTTTTTGGAAAAGGAAGGTAAAAGATTAAGAAAAAAATTGAGTTAATAAATTTTATAGATTGATTTTAAAAGGAAAACAAATAGATTGGCGAAAAAGTTGTTTGCAAAGTGAAGTCCTATTGGCACCCATAAATTCTTTGTTTTTTCAAATAGATAAGTCAAAATTAAACTGAGAGCAAAAATCCCTATGAATACAAAAATTTCATGATGGAATAGTGAAAAAATAATTGAAGTTGTAAATATTGAAAATGGGACTGAAAATCTTTTTTTTATTGCATTATATAAAAAACCCCTGAATATTATTTCTTCAAAAAATGGAGCAAAAAAACAGGAAAGAATAAATAAAAAAATTAAAAGAGGGATTGATTTCGTCTGTAAATATATAAAAATTAATTCCTGTGGTGCTGGTTCAATACCATATTTTTTAAAAGCAAAATATGAAATTAAAACAAGGATTGAGAGAAAAGGGATTGATAGAAAATAGTATAAAATTCCTGAGAAAAATCCGTTAAATTTATTTTTAAAAAGTGAAAAAAATTGATTTGGAAAACGAAAAAATAAATATAAAACCGCAGAAAGTTCAACAATAAATGTAAAAATTGCTGAAAAAAGGACTTCAAGTTCAAAATTGCTTGTTTTTAGAAATTTAAGTTTTATAAAAGAAAAAAAGATTGATAGAAAAATAAGGAGGATTAATATATAGGTAATGTGGAAAAACTCTATCTCATCTTCTTTATTCTCCAATAATCTTTGTTTCCTCATCAAGATAAATTCCTCTTAAATTCATTTCAAGTGTATGAGGTGATGGAGAAACTGAAAATCCAACTTCCTGAGTAATTATATCATTCTGTATCAACTGAACAAGATGTTTATTAAATGTTAGCATTCCTTCTTCCTTATCCGCTGCCATTGCTGAATATAATTTATTCAATTTATTATCCTGAATTAATTTTGAAATAAGAGGAGTTACTATCATAATTTCACAGACAGGAACAAGACCTGCTCCATCTTTTCTTGGAACAAGTTTCTGACATATTGTTGCTTTTAAATGATAACCAAGAATTTTTCTTATCTGTTCATGTTGTGATGATGGAAAAAAATCAAGTATTCTTGTAATTGTTGTTATTGTATCAATTGTATGTAAGGTAGAAAAAACAAGATGACCTGTTTCACATGCACTTATTGCTGCCTGAAATGTATCAACATCCCTTAACTCTCCAATTAAAATTATATCAGGGTCTTCTCTTAAAACATGTTTTAAAGCAGATGCAAATGAAAGAGTATCTATACCGACTTCCCTTTGATTTATAATTGATTTTTTATCTGTGTAAAGATATTCAATAGGGTCTTCAATTGTAACTATATGCTTGACTTCTTCATTATTTATTATTTCTATCATTGCAGCAAGAGTTGTTGATTTACCACATCCTGTCGGGCCAGTAACTAAAACAAGACCTTCATTAAATAAAGCAATTTTTCTTACTACTGGAGGTAAATTTAATTCTTCTATTGATGGAATTTTATCCTTAATTCTTCTTAAAACAAAACCTGGGTATCCTCTCTGCCAGAAAGCATTAACTCTATATCTTCCAACATCCGGGTGGTCAAAAGCAAAGTCAGATTCTTTCTCTTTTTTAAATTCTATTCTTTCTTCCTCAGGCATAATTATTTCCATTATTTTAAAGAGGTCTTCTTTAGTTAAAATACCATCCCACTCACCTACTTCAAATAATTCACCTTTAATTCTTAAAATGGGCTTTCTTCCAAATTTCAAATGCAAATCTGAAGCGTCCTTTTCCCTCATTAATTTTAATAAAGAGAAAAAATCATTCATTTTTAACCTTGATTTTTCTTAGATATTCTTCAATAGCAACATGAATAAGATTTTCGTTTTTCTTTATTTCTATAGAAGGCAAAGCACCCTGAATTAATTCATGACTTCTTCTTGAAATATTAATTATTGCCTCATAAATATTTTCTTTCTTATCTATAAGGTCAAGTAATTTAATGTTTTTGTTTTCCATTTTGAATTAGATAAGTTTTATAATTGCTTTTTCTGCACTATCCCCTCTTCTATATCCAATTTTTATAATCTGTGTATAGCCACCATTTTTATCAGCATATCTTTTTGATGTTTCAATTATTCTTTTCACTGTCGGTTTATGATTCACAAATTGATTTATTCTTCTATAGTCAGCGAGAGTCCCCTTTTTAGCAAAAGTTATCAATCTTTCCACAACTCTTTTCAACTGTTTTGCTTTTGCAGTAGTTGTTATAATTTTATTGTTCTGAAAAAAACTTATTGTCATATTCCTCATTAATGCTTTTCTGTGTGATTTATTTCTACTGAGTTTTTTAACATCTCTCTTATGCCTCATTTTTTCTCCTTCTTTTCTTTTGCAAGTTCTTCAAATGTTTTTAAACGATATCCCTTTTCTGCAAGAATCTTTTCAAGTTCTTCAAGAGATTTTTTACCAAGATTTTTCGTTTCTTCTAATCTTTCTCTTGGAGTATTCAAAAGGTCTCTTAAAGTGTGTATTTTTCTTGAAATTAGTGCATTATTTATTCTTGATGGCAGTTTTAAATCTGATATAGGAGTATCAAGAGGGTCTTTTATTTCTACTTTCTCCTCAGCAACTTCTTCCTCACCTATTTTTAAGCCATCTATTATTAAATTGAACTGTTTTCCAAGAAGATTACATCCATATTTAACACTTTCATCTGGTGTTACTGCACCTGTAGTCCATACTTCAAAAATAAGTTTTTCGTAGTCAACAAATTGTGCTACTCTTGTATTCTCAACATGAAATGTAACTTTTCTTACAGGAGAATATAAACCATCAATTAAAATTGTTCCAACTGGAATTTCTTTAATCATAAGTTTCATCTTTTCAACTGGTAAATAACCAAATCCTTTTGTTATATCAAGTTCAAATTTATACTTTTTTGAAGGGTCAATAGTTGCTATATGTAAATCCTTATTAATAACTTCTACAGAACCATCAGTAAAAAGGTCTCCAGCACAGACCTCTTCTTTACCTTCTATTTCAACTTTAACAACTCTTGGATATTCTTCAACTACTGGCTTTAAAGCAATCTGTTTTAAATTCAAAACAACCTCAACAATATCTTCTTTCATTCCAGGAAGTGTAGAGAATTCATGTAAAACTCCTTCAATTCTTAAACCTGTTATTGCAATCCCTGGAATAGAAGATAATAAAACTCTTCTTAATGCATTTCCAATTGTAACTCCATATCCTCTCTCAAGTGGCTCTATTATAAGTTTCCCGTAATTGTTTCTATATGTTTCTTTTTCCCAAATAAATCTATCAGGATAAACAAATTCCTTCATTTTTCACCTCTCCATTTATTTTGAATAAAGGTTAATTATTAATTGTTCATCAACTGGTATTGAAACTTCATCTCTTGTTGGATATCTCAAAATTTTTATTTTTAAGTTTTCATCATCAACTTCAAACCATAATGGTCTTACTTTTGTTTTATATTCTTCAATACATTCTTTAGCAATTTTTACATATTTACTGTTTGGCTTTATCTGTATAACATCCCCAATTTCCACTAAATAACCAGGCCTATCATTTCTCTTCCCATTTACAAGAATCTGCCCGTGATTTATCATCTGCTTTGCCATCTTTCTTGAATAAGCCCAATTTGCCCTGTAAACAACATTATCAAGTCGCCTTTCAAGTAATTGAAGAAGTATTTCTCCTGTAACCCCTTTGTGTTTTTTTGCTATTTCAAAATATCTTTTAAACTGTCTCTCAAGAACTCCATAATATATTTTCACTTTATTTTTTTCTCTTAATTGCATGCCATATTCAGACATTTTCTTTGGCTTAATCAATCTAATTTTTCCCTTTCTTGGGTCAATAGCACATTTATCACTCTCACATCTTCTTCCTTTTAAATAAAGTTTCATTCCATATTTTCTACAAATTTTACATAATGGTTTAATATATTTTGCCATAAGCCCTCCTTATACTCTCCTTCTTTTTGGTGGTCTACATCCATTATGTGGTATTGGAGTTACATCCTTAATTGAAACAACATTTAATCCTGCACTCTGTAAAGCCCTTATTGCTGTCTCTCTACCCGGTCCGGGTCCTTTAACCTTCACATCCACTTCTTTCATATTAAATAGTGCCTGTGCCCTTTTCGCAACATTTTCAGCAGCAAGTTGTGCAGCAAATGGTGTCCCTTTCCTTGTTCCTTTAAATCCAGCTGTTCCTGCACTTCCCCATAATAAAACTCTTCCTGCTTCATCTGTGATAGTTATTATTGTATTGTTAAAAGTTGCTTTAATATGAGCCACACCCTTAGGAACACTTATTTTCTTTTTTCTCTTTTTAACATATTTTCTTGCCAATTTAACCTCCCTGTTTTTCCTCTCTCTGCTGTTTTATTGCTTTTCTAAGTGCTTTATCCCTGACAACTCCAACTGTTTTTCTCGGCCCTTTTCTTGTTCTTGCATTTGTTCTTGTTCTTTGACCTCTAACCGGTAATGATAATCTATGCCTTATCCCTCTATAACAATTTATATCAATCAATCTTCTTATATTCTGTCCTATTTCCTGTTTTAAATCTCCTTCAATTTTATAATTTTTCTGAATAAATGCTGCAATTTTACCAAGTTCTTCTTCTGTCAATTCTTTAACTCTTTTTTCTCCATCAATGCCTGTGTTCTGAATAATCTCTTCTGCCCTTTTAGGTCCAATACCAAAAATGTATGTTAATGAGATTTTTACCTTTTTATTATCAGGTATTTCTACTCCAAGTATTCTTGCCATTTTTCCTCCTTATCCCTGTCTTTGTTTATGTTTTGGTCCATCCTGTGGATTACTGCAGATAACCCTAACAACTCCCTTCCTTTTTATTATCTTACATTTTGGACATATTTTTTTAACTGATGCTCTTACTTTCATTTTTTCCTCCTTAAATTCTTTTTATAATTCTTCCTCGTTTTAAATCATATGGAGAAATTTCTACAACAACCCTATCTCCTGGAACAATTTTAATATAATTCATTCTCATTTTCCCACATAAATGTGCAATAACTGTATGACCATTTTCAAGTTCAACTTCAAAATTTGTTGCTGGCAAAACTTTCTTTATAACTCCCTCCACTTTAACTTTTTCTTCTTTTTCCATTTTAACTTAAAACTTCATAACCATTTTTTTTAACAAGGACACAGTTTTCATAATGAGATGCATATTTTCTATCTTTTGTTACAGCAGTCCATCCATCATCAAGTATTTCTGTTTCTCCTGTGCCTTCTGCTATCATTGGTTCTATCGCAATTATTTGGTTTTCATATAAAACATCTCCCTTCCCTTTTTCTCCAAAATTTGGTATTTCTGGTAATTCATGCAGATTTTTTCCTATTCCATGACCTGCAAAGTCCTTTATAACTGAAAAACCATGCTTTTTTACATATTTTTCTATTGCATAACCAATATTACCTGTTTTTGAACCAGCATATACTTCTTTTAATGCTTTTTCAAATGCCTTTCTTGAAACTTCTATTAACTTTATATATTTTACCTCAATTTTTCCAACAGGGAAAGTGTCTGCACAATCTCCATAATATCCATTATAAATAACGCCTACATCAAGAGAAACAATATCTCCTTCTTTTAAAATTTTTCCCTTTTTTGGAAGTCCATGAACAACTTCATAATTAACAGAAATACAAATATTTGCAGGATAACCCCTATAACCTTTAAAGGCAGAAATAACTCCTTTTTCTTTCATAAGTTCAATACTTTTAATTTCAATTTCATATGTAGAAATACCCGGAACCAAATATTCCTTGAGTTCCTCTATAATCTCTCTTGTTTTTCTACATGCTGTTTTGACCATTTCTATACCTCTTTTATCCATTATTTTTTTCTATTTTTATTATCTCTGAAACAATGTTTTCTAATTTCTGTGTTGCGTCTAATTCAAATAAAATACCTTTATTTTTATAATAATCAAGCAGTGGTGAAGTCAATTTATGATAAATATTTAATCTATTTCTTACAACACCCTCTTTATCATCATCCCTTTGAATTAACTTACCTCCGCATTTATCACAGATACCATCAACTTTTGGAGGCAAATTTATTAAATGGTATATTGCACCACATTTTTCGCATATTCTTCTATTTGAAAGTCGCTTTACAAGAAATTCGTCATCTGCCTTTAAATATATCACCTTTGTTTTTCTATTTTCAAAGAGTTTTTCAAGATTTTCTGCCTGATTAATATTTCTTGGAAAACCATCAAGTATAAAACCATCTTTACAATCCTCTTTTTTTATTCTTTCAAAAAGCACAGAAAATACTATATCATCAGGAACAAGTTCTCCTTTATCCATATATTCCTTTGCTTTAATTCCCAAAATTGTTTTTTCTTTCACATTTTCTCTCAATAAATCACCCGTTGAAATCAAAGGGAAATTTAATATCTTACTCAATCTTTCACCAACTGTGCCTTTACCTGCACCAGGAGGTCCAAGTAAAATAATTATTTTTTTCATTTTATCTTTGTCTTTTTAATAAATCCTTGATAATGTCTTAAAAGTAAATGTGCTTCAATCTGTCTTATTGTTTCTATAAGGACTGAAACAACAATCAAAAGTCCAATACCACCAAAAATACTTGCTGTGATATAAGGTATTTTTCTATATAGGTGCATAAGTATATAAGGGAAAATTGCAATTCCAACAAGCATTAAAGAACCAGGTAAAGTTAATCTATTCAAAATTTTTTCAAGATATAGAGCAGTTGATTTTCCAGGTCTAATTCCCTGAATAAAACCACCGTATTTCTGTAAATCCTCTGCTATATTATCAGGATTAAAAATAATTCCAGCATAAAAATAACAGAAAAATATTGTTAATAAAGCATATAAAAACATCCCAATTGGCTGTTGAGGAGATAGAATTACTGCAAGTTTGCTTAAAAATTTATTTTCTGCGAAAGAGAGAATTGTTGCTGGAAATGTTAAAATCGCTATTGCAAAAATTAAAGGAATTACCCCTCCCTGATTCAATTTTATTGGTAGATATGTTGATTGTCCACCATAAACTCTCTTACCTATAACTCTTCTGGCATACTGAATTGGAACTCTTCTTTCGCTTTCATTAACAATTATTGCTGCTGCAACAACCCCAAAGATTAAACCAATTAATATAATAACAACAAAAAAACTTATTTCTCCAGAAGCAACAAGTCCTGCCATCCTATGAAAAGCAACAGGCATTCTTGATACAATACTTACAGTAATTATTAAAGAAATACCATTACCAATTCCCTTTTCTGTAATCTGTTCTCCAATATACATAAGAAAAACAGTTCCTGCAGTCATTGTTAATGTTGCTATAATTCTGAACAACCATCCTGGATTTGCGACTATTACAATACCCCCAAAATGTTCAGGATTTTCCAGGAAAGCACTTATAGCCATACCCTGAAATATACATAATGCGACTGTTCCAATTCGTGTTAATTGAGTTAATTTCCTTCTACCTTCAACTCCACTTTTAAGCATATTTTCAAAGTAAGGAACCACTGATGCAAGCAATTCAAGAACAATTGAAACACTTATATATGGCATGATACCAAGTGCAAAGATTGTTGCCTGACTTAATGCACCACCTGAAAACAAATCAGCAAGTGAAAATAATGTATTTGCGGAACTTTCAAAAATTTTTGAAAGTTCTTTACCATTAATACCAGGAATAGGAATATAACAGCCAAATCTATAAACAGTAAGTAATAAAATTGTTATTCCTATCCTTCTTTTTAAATCTGGTATTTTGAATGTATCCTTAAATGCTTCAAACATTTTACTTTTTCTCTATTATGATTACTTTACCACCGACTTTTTCTATTTTCTCTTTTGCTTTTTTTGAAAAATGGTGTGCATAAATAGTTAATTTTTTTGTTAAATTTCCCTCTCCGAGAATTTTTACAAATTCAGTTTTTTTAATTAATCCTTTTTCTTTCAATTTTTCTGGATTTACCTCTTCTCCTTCATTGAATTTTTTATCAATCTGATTCAAATTTACTATTTCAATTTTATATTCTTTTAAATGAGTAAATCCTCTTTTTGGGATTCTTCTTACAAGAGGCATCTGTCCACCTTCAAAATTAAATGGTAATTTATATCCACTTCTTGCCTTATGACCTTTATGTCCTCTTGTAGAAGTCCCTCCATGTCCTGAAGAATCACCTCTTCCAAGTCGTTTAACTTTATGCTTTGCTCCTTCAGGTGGCTTCAACTGGTGTAATTTCATCTTCCTCTCCTTTGACTTTAATTTTTTTCAATGCTTTAAATGTTGCCTGAAGAACATTTATACAATTTGTTGAACCAAGACACTTACATGTAATATCCTTAATACCACAGACATCAAGAAATGCTCTCATTGTTCTTCCAGCAACCATTCCATGGCCTCTTGCTGCTGGTTTCAATATTACTTTTGATGGCCCAAATTTACTTTCAACATCATGTGGAATTGTTGTTCCCTTTAAAGGAACTTCTATCATATTTTTTCTTGCATGCTCAACTGCCTTTCTTATCGCAACAGGAACTTCATTTGCCTTACCAATACCAAAACCAGCCTTACCTTTACCATCACCAACAACAACAACTGCTCTAAAACTTAAATTCTTACCACCTTTTGTAACTTTTGTAACCCTTCTTATTTCAATAACTATTTGCTTTTCTTCAATTTCACCAGTTAAATTTTCTTTTTCTAAAATTTTAGACCTCCTTTTCGTGCTGATTCTGCTAATGCCTTTACCCTACCTGTATATTTATAACCACCTCTATCAAAAACAACTTTTTCAATTGATAATGATTTTGCTTTTTCTGCAATAAGTTGACCTACTATTTCCGCTCCCTTAACATTCCCACCATGTATACTTTTATCAGTGGCAAGTTTCTTAAATTCAGGGGATAAACTTGAAACAGAAGTAATTACTTTATTTGGGACATATGTATCATCAATTAATACAGCATATATATGTTTATTACTTCTAAAAACACACAATCTTGGCCTTTCACTTGTTCCTTTAATTTTTTTTCTGACTCTTAAATGCCTTATTTTTCTTTTCAATTCTCTTGTTTTTCTCATTTTGTAGCTCCTACTCCTGCTTTTGTTACTTTCTGTCTTATGTATTCACCTCTATACCTTATTCCTTTCCCTTTATATGGTTCTGGAGGAGATATTCTTCTTATACTTGCTGCAAATTCTCCTACTTTCTGTTTATCTGCACCTCTGACAAATATTATTGTATTTTTGTTAACTTCAACAGATATCCCTTCAGGAATTTCAACTTCAACAGGATGGGTAAAACCAAGAGTAAGAACAAGATTTTTCCCTTTAACTTCTGCCTTATATCCAGTTCCATGTATTTCAAGAATTTTTTCATATCCTTCAGTTACACCTTTAATCATATTGTAAATTAAACTTCTCAATAAACCCCATAAAGCATTTGTTTTTCTATATATTTTTTTATTTTTAGGGTCAACCAAATTTTTAACAAATATCTTTTTATCCTCAACTACAACACTTAAATTTGGAAATATTTCCTGTGAGAGTTTCCCTTTTTTCCCTTCAACATAAACAATTCCATTTTCAACTTTTACATTTACACCATCAGGAATATCAATCGGTTTTTTACCAAGTCTTGCCATTTTTTATCCCTTTCACCAGATGTAAAAAAGTAATTCTCCTCCTAAACCTAATTCTTTTGCTTTTTTATTGCTCATAACTCCTTTTGAAGTTGAAATGACCGCTATACCATAATTATTTTTCACCACTGGTATCTCATCCTTTGAAACATAAATTCTCCTTCCTGGGGTACTTATTCTTTTAATTTCAGTGATTGCTTTCTTTTTACCAAAATATAAAAGATAAACCCTTATAACTTTCTTTGAATTTTCACTGATAATTTCATAGTCCTTTATATATTTCTCTTGTTTTAAAACATCAAGTATCTTTGTCTTAAAATTGCTAAAAGGAATATCTACATAAATTTTTGAAACTGCATTACCATTCCTTATTCTTGCCAGCATATCAGCAATTGGGTCAGTCATTGTCATAAATTCCTCCTTTACCAACTTGCCTTTTTAACTCCTGGTATTTCTCCTTTACCAGCGAGTTCTCTAAAACATATTCTGCATATTCCAAATTTCCTGTAATATCCACGGGGTCTGCCACATCTCCAGCATCTATTTCTTTTTCTTACTTTAAATTTTGGCTCCTTCTTCATCTTCTCAAAAAAACATTTTCTTGCCAAATTATCCCTCCCTTATTGGTAATCCCATTTCTCTCAACAATGCAATTGTTTCTTCTGTTGTTTTTGCTGATGTAACAATCGTTACATTTAATCCCTGAACTTTATAAATTGTGCTATAATCAACTTCTGGAAATATTATATGTTCTTTTATCCCTATTGTATATGAACCTTTCCCATCGGATGAATTGGGTGGTAGTCCTGAAAAATCTCTAACCCTTGGTAAAGCAACTGTAATTAATCTATCAAGAAACTCATACATCCTATCACCTCTTAATGTTACCATAGCACCTACAATATTACCCTTTCTGACATTAAATCCTGCAATAGATTTTTTTGCCTTTGTTAAAACTGCTCTCTGTCCTGCAATTAAACTTAATTCTTTCTGTGCTGCTTCAATTGCCTTTGCATCTTTACTATCTTTCCCTATCCCCATATTTAAAACAATTTTTAAAATTTTCGGAACCTGGAAATTATTCTTATACCCAAATTTCTCCTTCAATTTTGGCACAACCTCTTCTCTATAAATCTTTTTTAATCTGGGTTGGTCCATATTATTTCTCCTCAACTATTTCCTTACATTTTTTACAATATCTAACTTTACTACCATCTTCAAGAAATTTTATTCCAAGACGAGTTGGTTTACTGCATTTTAAACAGAAAAAATTAACATTACTTATTGATATTGGTTTTTCTACTTGAATTATGCCACCCTGTCTATCAACTGCTTTCGGTCTTGTATGTTTTTTGACAAAATTTATACCCTCAACAAGAACTCTATTTTCTTTATAAAAAATCTTAAGAATTCTTCCTTTTTTCCCTTTATCTTTTCCCTTTATAACCTGAACAAAATCGCCTTTTTTTAGTTTAAATTTCATTTTATATCACCTCTGGAGCAAGTGAAATTATTTTTGTAAAGTTTTTATCTCTTAATTCTCTTGGAACAGGTCCAAAGACCCTTGTTCCTCTTGGATTACCTTCATTATCAATAATAACTGCTGAATTATGGTCAAATCTCAATATTGAACCATCCTTTCTTTTTATTTCCTTCTTTGTTCTTATAATAACTGCTTTAACCTTTTCTTTCTTTTTAACAATCCCATCTGGAAGGGCATCTTTAACACTGCAAACAACAATATCACCAACATATCCATATCTTCTTTTTGAACTACCAATAAATCCAATCACCATTATCTTTTTTGCACCTGTATTATCAGCTACTTGTAGCATTGTCCTGAGTTGTACCACTTATTTCTCCTTTTTTGCCAAGAATTTCAACTATTTTCCATCTTTTTCTTCTACTTAAAGGTCTTGTTTGAATAATTCTGACTATATCCCCAACTTTAGTAATATTATTTTCATCATGAGCCATAAATTTTCTTCTCTCCCTTATTGTCTTTTTATATTTTGGATGCTGCCTCATAAATTCAACCATAATAACTCTACTTTTATTCATCTTATCACTTACAACAACTCCAACTTTATCTATTATCTTTTTTGTCATTTTTTAACTCCAATTTCTTTTTCTCTTAAAATTGTCTTTAATCTTGCTATATCTTTTTTTATCTCCTTAATCTGTGAATAATTTTTTAATTGTCCAAGAATTAACTGATTTTTCATTTCATAAAGTTTTATTTTTAATTCCATAATTTTATTCTCTATCTCCTGATTTGTTGCCTCTTTCCACTTTTTAATTTCTTCTTTTTTCATGGTTTTTCAAACATAAAAAATAATTATATCATAATTTTAAAAATTTTTCAACTTTTTAACTTAAAGTTCTTGATACAATTTTTGATTTATAAGGGATTTTATAAGAAGCCCTCCTTAATGCCTCTTTCGCAAGTTCTTCTGATACTCCTGCAATTTCAAAAATAATCCTTCCAGGAAGAACAACTGCTACCCATCCAGCAACATCTCCTTTACCCTTTCCCATCCTACTTTCCGCTGGTTTTTTTGTAATTGGCTTATCAGGAAAAATTCTTATCCAGAGTTTCCCTTTTGATTTTAAATAATGAGTTATTGCTATTCTTGCTGCTTCAATCTGCTGTGCTGTTATCCATCCTGGTTCAAGTACTTTAAGTCCATATTCTCCATAAAAAAGTGTATTACCTCTTTCCGCTTTACCCTTTGTTCTTCCCTTTTGCATTTTTCTGTATTTTACTCTTTTAGGCATTAACGGCATTTTTCTCTCCCTTTTCTTCTAAAACTTCACCAAGATATACCCATACCTTAATTCCAACTGTTCCACTTCTTGTAAAAGCAGTGCTTGTTGCATAATCAATTTTTGCTCTTAATGTATGAAGTGGGACTTTACCCTGTATGTACTGTTCACTTCTTGCTATTTCTGCTCCTGCAATCCTACCAGAAATTCTTACTTTTATTCCTTTCGCTCCTGATTGCATTGCTAAATCCATTGCCTTTTTAATTGCTTGTCTATGTGGAACCCTTTTTTCAAGTTGTATAACAATTGAATCAGCAAGAAATTGAGCACTTAATCCAGGAGGATTAACCTCTATACAATCAATATTTACCTGTTTTTTAAAAATTTCATAAAGTTCATCCCTTAATTTATTTATTTCTACTCCCTTCCTTCCAAGAACAACACCAGGTCTTGTCGTATAAATTCTAATCCTTATATTGTCTGTTTTTTCTATTTCTATTTTTGTGATACTTCCTCTTGGATATCGTTTTTTAATATAATCTTTTATTAAAATATCCTCTTTTAATAAATCCTTAAAAGTTTTTTTGTCAGCAAACCAATTACTTCTCCAGTTTTCAACAATTCCAATTCTTAAACCAATAGGATTGACTTTCTGTCCCATTATTCTCCTTCTTTTGATTCAATTATAACAGTTATATGTGAAGTTCTCTTTCTAATCATAACGCCTCTACCCATTGTTGCTGCTCTCCATCTTTTAAGCATTGGTCCTCCATCTATAATTACATTTTTAACTTTCCATTCATAACCTTCGCCTTTATATTTTGCAGCATCGGAAGCACTCTTAATAACTTTTTCAAGAATTCTTGCTCCCTTCTTTGGTAAATTCTTTAAAATACTTACTGCTTCATCTATATTTTTACCCAAAACAAGTTCTCTTATCATTCTCAATTTTTTAGGACCTATCCTTACATACCTTGCTTTAACCTTTACTTCCATATCTCATCCCTTTTATTTCTTTTCTCTTGCTCTTTCTGTATGTGCTCCATGACCCCTAAAAGTTCTTGTTGGAGCAAATTCACCAAGTCTATGACCAACCATATTTTCAGTAACATAAACATTTATGAATGTTCTACCATTATGGACTGCAAAAGTATGTCCAACAAATTCAGGAATAATTGTGCAACTCCTTGCCCATGTTTTTATTACTTCCTTTTTACCACTGTTTTTCTGTTTCATTACCTTTTCAAAAAGTTTAGCATCAACATATGGACCCTTTTTCTTTGACCTCATTTTTTCTTCCTTCTTTCCACTATAAACTTATCAGATGCTTTATGTTTTTTCCTTGTCTTATAACCCTTAGCAGGAACTCCGGTCGGACTCTGTGATTGATGTCCTTTACCTCTTCCTTCTCCTCCTCCCATTGGATGGTCAACAGGATTCATTGCAGTTCCTCTTACTGTTGGTCTTATCCCAAGGTATCTTGTTCTTCCTGCCTTACCAAGAGAAATATATTTATATTCAGGATTACTCACCTGACCAATTGAGGCATAACAATTTAAATCAAATAACCTTACTTCTCCTGATGGCAATCTTACCTGAGCATATTTTTCTCCTTTTACCATTAAAGTTGCAAGAGTGCCTGCACTTCTTACAATCTGACCGCCTCTACCTGGAATTAATTCTATATTATAAATTTGAGTTCCCTCAGGTATATTTTTTAATGGTAATCTGTTCCCAATTTTTATTTCGGCATCCTCACCAAATTTTATCCTATCTCCAACAGAAAGTCCAACTGGTGCTATAATATAACTTTTTACTCCATCTGTATATGTGATTAAAGCAATCCTTGCATTTCTATTTGGGTCATATTCTATACTTTTTACTATTGCCTCATGACCTATTCTCCCTTTAAAATCAATTATTCTATAAAGTTTTTTATGTCCTCCTCCCCTATGCCTTGTTGTAATTCTCCCTGTATTATTTCTTCCACCCGTCTTTTTCAAACCAAAAACAAGTGACTTTTCCGGCTCTTTTTTTGTAATATCAGAAAAGTCCTGTAAAATCGCATGCCTCTGACCAGGAGTAGTTGGTTTTAATTTACGTAATGGCAATTTTCTCTCCTTCTTTCAATTGAACAATTGCTTTTTTATAACCTGATTTAAAACCTTCAATAAAGAATCTATATCTCCTTTTTTTTGGTTTTACATTTATGACAAAAACTTTTTCAACTTTTACTTTATAAATTTCTTCTATTGCCTTTTTAATCTGATGTTTATTTGCTTTTTTATCAACGCAGAAAACATATTTATTTTCCCTATTTAATTCTGTTGCCTTTTCCGTAATTATTGGATGCTTTACTATCTTATAAGGGTCAAACAATTTCTCCTCCTTCTAAAAAATTTTTAATTTTTTCATATGAATCATCTTCAATAATTAACCTATCGCTATTCAAAATTTCATAAGCATTTATTTTTTCAATATAATCATAACTTACATTTGGTAAATTTCTTACAGATAAAATCTTATTTTTATCCATTGCATCTTTGAAAATAAATAAAACCTTCTCATTATCCAATCCAACTTTTTTTAAGAAATTGCTGAAAATTTTTGTTTTGGGTTTTTCTATTTTATCTATTTTTATAAAAGCAATTCTATTTTCCATTAATTTATCTCTTATTGATTCAATAAGCGCTTTTCTTTTAACTTTCTTTGGTAATCTAATATAATAATCTCTTGGTTTTGGTCCAAATGCTATTCCACCATGTCGCCATATAGGATTTCTTATTGAACCAACTCTTGCTCTTCCAGTCCCTTTCTGTCTCCATGGTTTTCTTCCGCCTCCACTAACTTCTCCTCTTGTTTTTGTTGAATGGGTTCCAATCCTTTGATTTGCAAGATAACTGACAACATAATAATAGAGAATATCCTTGTTAATTGGCTTTTTTAAAATTTCTTCATTAATTTCTCTCCCTCCAATAACATTACCTTCAATATCATAAACATTAACCTTAACCATTTTTTATCCTCTTTTTAACTGCCTTTTTTATTAAAATATATCCATTTGAAGGACCTGGAATTGCTCCTTTAATCATAATTATATTTTCATCTCTCATTATCTTAACTATCTGTAAATTCTGAATTGTAACCTTCTCATTTCCCATATGTCCAGCCATCCTTCTCCCTTTTAAAACCCTTTGTGGAGCGGTTGGACCAATAGAACCAGGAGCCCTGTGAGACATTGAACCATGAGTTGCTGGACCTCCATGAAATCCATGTCTTTTTACAACTCCCTGAAAACCCTTACCTATAGATTTCCCTGTTACATCTACATAATCTCCTTCTTTAAAAATATCAATTGTTATTTTATCACCAATTTTATAATCTTTGATTTCTTCAAAACTATTAAATCTGAATTCTTTTAAAATTTTCAAAGGTGGTAAGTTTTTCTTCTTTAAATATCCAATTTCTGGTTTTGTTAATTTTTTCTCATCCACTTCTTCAAATCCAACTTTTAATGCAACATATCCATCCTTTTCTTCTGTCTTCAAATCAACAATATATCCCTCTTTATATTCAACGAGAGTTACAGGTATAACTTCTCCGTTTTCATTAAAAACCTGTGTCATCTTAAGTTTTTTTCCAAGTATTCCTATTCCCATTTTACTCCTCTATTTACAATTCCTTCATTTCTACATCTACTCCTGCAGGTAAACTTAATTTAGTCAATGCATCAACTGTTCTCGGAGTCGGTTCAATTATATCAATCAACCTTTTATGTATTTTTAATTCAAACTGTTCCCTGCTCTTTTTATTAACATGTGGAGACCTTAAAACAGTATATAATTCTTTTTTTGTTGGCAATGGCACAGGCCCACTTATTCTTACACCAGTAGTTCTTGCTATTTCTATTATCTCTTTCACCGACCTATCAAGTAACCTGTGGTCAAACGATTTCAATTTTATTCTAATTCTTTTTCCTTCCATTTTTTTCTCTTTTTGGACAAAAAATAATTATACCTTCTATGATTTTATGTGTCAAGATTTATTTTTTACTCAATTATTTCAGTTACAGCACCAGCACCAACAGTTTTACCTCCTTCTCTTATTGCAAATCTCTGTCCTTTCTCAAGTGCAACAGGATATATTAATTTTATCTCCATCTCTAAATTGTCTCCAGGTATTACCATCTCCACTCCTTCTGGCAGTTTTATCTCTCCTGTTACATCTGTTGTCCTTATGTAAAATTGTGGCCTATATCCTGAGAAAAATGGCGTGTGTCTTCCTCCTTCTTCTTTCTTCAATACATATACCTGTGCCTTAAAATGTGTATGCGGTGTTATACTTCCAGGAGCTGCTATTACCATCCCTCTCTCTACCTCATCCTTCTCTATCCCTCTTAATAATACCCCTACATTATCTCCTGCTACTCCTTCATCTAATTCCTTCCTGAACATCTCAAGTCCTGTAACTACACTCTTCTTTATCTCATGACTTAATCCTATTATCTCTACTTCATCTCCTACCTTTACCTTCCCTCTCTCTATCCTACCTGTCGCTACTGTCCCCCTTCCTGTTATACTGAATACATCCTCTACCGCAAGTAAAAACGGCTTATCTATTACCCTCACCGGCTCCGGTATGTAATTGTCTATAGCATCCATTAACTCCCATATCTTTCCACACCATTCACATTCCCTCTTTCCACATCCACACTCAAGAACCTTTAATGCACTACCTTTTATTATTGGAACACTATCCCCAGGAAATCCATACTTTGTCAATAACTCCCTTACCTCTAATTCTACTAACTCAACTAATTCCTTGTCCTCTACCATATCCATCTTGTTCATAAATACTACTATATATGGAACATCTACCTGCCTTGCAAGTAATATATGCTCCCTTGTCTGTGGCATTGGACCATCTGGCGCACTTACTACAAGTATCGCTCCATCCATCTGTGCTGCACCTGTTATCATGTTCTTTATGTAATCCGCATGACCAGGACAATCTATATGCGCATAATGTCGCTTTTCTGTCTCATACTCTATATGCGCTATGTTTATTGTTAATCCACGCTCCTTCTCCTCTGGCGCTTTGTCTATATCCTCATACCTCATAAATTTCGCTTTCTTCGCTTTCTCCAATACCAATGTGATGGCACTGGTTAATGTCGTCTTACCATGGTCTACATGCCCTATCGTCCCTACATTTACATGTGGCTTTGTCCTTACAAATTTCTCCTTAGCCATTATCTCCTCCTTTTTTCAAAATTAAAAAACAGTTATTCCTACTATTTTTTTAAACTCTTCTTCAGGAACTACTTCATAATATAATGGTTCTATTATAAAACTTCCTCTTCCTTGTGTCAACGACCTTAAAACTGTTGAATAACCAAAAACTTTTTTTAAAGGAACATTACCATTTATTATACCAGTATTTCCGTGAATTTCAATATTTGTAATTTTCCCATTTCTCATTGAGAAATCATTTATAACATCTCCAATAAATTCTTCAGGAACCAGTATTTCTATTCTCATTATTGGCTCAAGGATAGTTGGGGACCCATTTTTATATGCATTTTTAAAAGCAATTGAGGATGCAATTTTATACCCCAGGAAAGTAGAATCTTCAGGATTAAAAATTGCATCAATAAGTGAAACCCTTATGTCAATAATTGGAAAACCATAAATCCCGACTTCAAGACATTCCTTAACTCCTTCTTCAATTGCTGGAATAAATTCTATTGGTAATTTTGTCCTTTCTACAAAATTAAAAAATTTAAATTTTTCTCCTCTCTGGCCTGGTTCAAGTTTTAAAACTACATATCCATAATTCAATTTATCACCAATCATATTTGAAAATTCTCCATTTCCTTCGCATGGCATAGTTATTGTCTCTCTATAAGCAACTTCAGGTTTTCCAACTCTAACAGGTATTTTATATTCTCTTTTTAATCTTTCAGCAATCACATCTATATGAAGTTCGCCCATACCCATTAAAATTATCTGCCCTGTTTCATCATCAACTTTCATTTTCAATGTAGGGTCTTCTTCTAAAATCTTGTTAAGTGCATCATAGAGTTTGTCACAATCACTTTTAGTTTTCGGTTCAATTGCAGAATAAATAACTGGCTCAGGGAAATTCATCCTTTCATAAATAATTGGGGCTGTCTCATCACATATTGTATCCCCGGTAAATGTCTCTTTAAAACCAATAATACCAACTATATCACCAGCAATCGCAGAGTCCTTATTAAAATATTTATTTGCATGAACTTCAAGCAATTTTAAAACTTTTTCCTTTCTATCTCTTAAAGAATTCAAAACCCTATCTCCTTTTTTTATTGTCCCTGAATAAATTCTTGCATAAAGAATTTTGCCAAGATGTATATCATTATATATTTTAAAAATAATTCCAGAAAACTTCTCCTGAAATTCAGGTCTTCTTGTTTCTTTTTTCCCTGTATAAGGATTTATACCAGAAATTTCACCTCTATCTAATGGAGATGGTAAGTAATCACAGATTGCGTCTAAAAGTAAAATTGTGCCTTTATTTTTTAATGAAGAACCACAGAATGTTGGAAAAAATTTTCTTTCAAGTGTCCCCTTTCTTATCGCCTTTTTTAATAAACTTTTCTCTATTTTTTCACCATTAATATATTTTTCCATAACTTTTTCATCTATTTCTGCAACTTCTTCAATTAAAAAATTTCTAAATTTTTTGAATTCTTCAAGATACTCCTCTTTAATATCCATCATTTTCGCTTCTGTTTCATATTCTGAATCAAAAATTATCATTTTTTCTTCTACAATATCAATCAAGCCAATAAATTCATCTTCCTTACCAACTGGTAAAACAAGAATTAATGGTTTTGAACCAAGTTTTTTCTTAATATCCTCAATTACCCTGAAAAAGTCGGCACCAACTCTATCCATTTTATTTATATAAATTATTCTTGGAACATTATATTTCTCACTCTGTCGCCAAACAGTTTCTGACTGTGGCTGAACTCCTGCAACTCCACAAAAAATTCCAATAGCACCATCAAGAACCCTTAATGACCTTTCAACCTCAACTGTAAAGTCAACATGTCCTGGTGTATCTATTATATTTATTTTGTAACCCTTCCAGTAACATGTTGTTGCTGCAGATGTAATTGTTATCCCTCTTTCTTTTTCCTGATCCATCCAGTCCATAACAGCAGTTCCATCATCCACATCTCCAATTTTATATGTTTTCCCTGTATAATAAAGAAATCTCTCTGTTGTGGTTGTCTTTCCAGCATCAATATGTGCTATTATCCCAACATTCCTCACTTTCTCAATCATAAAAACAAATCTCCTCTTAAAATTAAATTATTAAATGGATTACCATCTATAATGAGCAAATGCCCTATTTGATTCAGCCATCTTATGGGTATCTTCTTTTTTCTTTACACTTGCACCCTGGCCTTGAGATGCTTCTATCAACTCTTCTGCTAACCTTTCTGCCATTGGTTTACCTTTTCTGCTTCTTGCTGATTCAACTATCCATCTTATTGCAAGAGACAAACTTCTATGAGAGGGAACTTCCATTGGAATCTGATAGGTAGCCCCTCCTACTCTTCTTGGCCTTACTTCAAGACGGGGTTTAACATTATTTAATGCCTTTTTAAAAACTGAAAGAGGGTCTTCTTTTGTCTTTTCTTTAATTATATCCATTGCTGTGTAAAATATTTTATATGCCAGTGATTTTTTGCCATCCCACATTATCTTATTTACAAATTTTGCAACTTCATAATCATTGTATTTTGGGTCTGGTTTTATTTCTCTCTTTTCTGCTCTTTTTCTTCTTGGCATTTTTTAACCCTCCTTTTTCTCTTCCTTTGGTTTTTTAGTTCCATATCTTGAACGGGATTTTTTTCTATTTTCTACACCACTTGCATCATAAATTCCTCTTACAATATGATATTTTACTCCTGGTAAATCTTTTACTCTTCCTCCTCTAACAAGAACAATTGAATGCTCCTGGAGATTATGGCCTATACCTGGGATATATGCAATTACTTCTTTCCCATTTGTAAGACGGACTTTTGCTATTTTTCTTAATGCAGAATTTGGCTTTTTGGGTGTCATTGTTCTAACATATAAGCAAACACCCTTTTTAAATGGATTTTTTTCAAGAGCAGTTGATTTTGATTTTTTAACTTTTGGTTTTCTTCCCTTTTTCAAAAGTTGATTTATTGTTGGCATCTTTTACCTCCATTTTCATATTTATTGATATTCTTTCACTTTTTCCTGGCTCTGGGAGTGCACCCATATGTGATTTATCTAATATATATTGATATTCTTCCTCTTTTTCTTCCTTCTTTTCAAAAAGACCTGTTCCTGCTGGTATTAATCTACCAAGAATAACATTTTCTTTAAGACCTTCAAGATAATCCTCTGCTCCAAGAACTGCTGCATCTGTTAAAACTCTCATTGTTTCTTGGAAAGAAGCAGCAGATATAAAACTTTCACATGTAAGAGCAACTTTTGTTATACCAAGAACAAGTGGCTTAAATGTTGCCGGTCTTTTTCCCTTTGGCAGTGATTCATTTATTTTCTGTATTTCATATCTATTTATTTCTTCACCTTCAAGCAAATATGTATCTCCAGGGTCTTCTATTCTAACCCTTGAAAGCATCTGTCTAATAATTACTTCAATATGCTTATCATTTATTTTAACTCCTTCTACTCTATAAACTTTTTGAATTTCGTTTAAAAGATATTCCATAACTTTTTTCTCTCCCTGAATTCTTAATATATCATTCAATGATTTAAATCCATCTGTTAATTCTGTTCCGGCAAGAACTTTATCTCCCTCACCCACCACAATTGTCTTACCATACGGTATAACATATTCCCTTATTTCATTTGTTTCTTCATTTTTAACAATAACTTTTCTCATACCTTTTTCTATTTCAATATGGACTATTCCTTCTATTTCTGAAAGTATTGCAGGATTTTTTGATGCTCTTGCTTCAAACAAATCAGATACTCTTGGAAGACCTCCTGTTATATCCTGAATTCTTCCAACTGTCCTTGGATTTTTTGCAATTATATCACCTGGATAAACTTTATCTCCTTCATTCACAATTATATGAGCACCTATAGGAATATGATAACTTCCAACAATTTTATCATTTTCATCATAAAGAACTATCTGTGGGTCCATTTCCTCTTTATGTGGTATTATAATTAAATTCCTTCTTTTTGTAGATGTATCAACTTCTTCTTTAACAGTTTTCCCAACTTCTATATCTTTATATTTAACAATCCCTCCCTTATCAACAACAACAGGGATTGAATATGGGTCCCATTCCGCTATTACATCACCTCTTTTAACTCTTTCTCCATTCCCATACTCAATTATAGAACCAACCCTTAATGTATATCTTTCAAGTTCTCTATCTCTGTCATCAACAATTATAATACTTCCTTCTCTCTGGCATACAACATTTTTACCCTCTTTATTCTTTACAACTTTCAAATCCTCAAGGTATTTGACTATTCCATCGGATTTACTTCTTATTGTAGATGGGCCAACACCTCTTGAGGCAGCTCCACCTGTATGGAATGTTCTTAAAGTCAATTGAGTCCCTGGTTCTCCAATTGATTGTGCTGCAACAATACCCACTGCTTCTCCAATATTAACAAGTTTTTTCCTTGACAAATCCCATCCATAACATTTAGCACAAACACCTTTTTCTGCTCTACATGTTAAAACACTTCTTATTTTTATCTTGTTTGTTAATAATAGCCCTTCTTCCCTTGCCCTTATTATCATTTCTGCTTTTTCTTCATCTATAACCTCTCCACTTTTTACTATTACATCACCAAGAATATTTACAACATCATCAAGCGCAACCCTTCCAATAATTCTTTCTTTTAAAGGTATAATTTCCTCTTCTCTTTCAATAAGTGGACTTGCATAAACACCTTCCAATGTTCCACAATCATATTGAGTAACAATGACTGAATGAGCAACATCAACAAGTCTTCTGCTTAAATAACCTGCTTCTGATGTCTTTAATGCAGTATCAACAAGTCCTTTCCTCCCTCCATGAACTGAAATAAAGTATTCAAAAACAGAAAGACCTTCTCTGAAATTTGAAATAACAGGTGTTTCTATAATTTCTCCTATTCCTCCAGTAAGTTTCTTTGTTGGCCTTATCATAAGTCCCCTCATACCCATCAATTGTGTTACCTGTGATTTATTCCCTCTTGCTCCTGATGAGACCATTAAATATATAGGGTTAATTCTGAATGGTTTTAAACTAACATCATTTTTAATTGTATCCATAACGAGTTCCATCAATTCATTACTGACCGAAGTCCATATATCAATTTTTCTATTATATCTTTCTCCTTCTGAAATTATCCCTTTCTTATAATTTTTTTCAACTTTTTCAACCTCATCTTTTGCTTCTTTAATTAATTCCATCTTTTCTTTTGGAACAACAAGGTCATCTATTCCAATTGTAATTCCACTGACTGTTGCATAATAAAAACCGAGTTCTTTGCAAGCATCAAGGAATTCAACTGTCTTTTCATATCCACATTTTGTAAATATTTCTTCTATTAGTTTTTCAAGTGAACTTGATTCAAAATTTGTATTTTTAAAAGAAATTTTAGAAGGTAGAATTTCATTAAATATTATTCTACCAACAGTTGTTTTAATAATATTTCCATTCTCATCCTTAACATTTATTGGCTGATGAAGTTCAATTTCTCCAATATAATTTAAATATTTTGCCTCATCAAAACTTGAAAGGACTTTTGGGTACTCTTTCTCTTCGCTCATATATGTTAAATATGCACATCCCATAACTATATCTCTTGTAGGAGTAACAACAGGTCTTCCATTTGCAGGTGAAAGAATATGTGTTGTTGCCTTCATTAATAATTCTGCCTCAAGTATCGCTTCAGGAGTTAAAGGAACATGAATACTCATTGTATCTCCATCAAAATCAGCATTATAAGCAGGACATACAAGTGGATGAATTGCTATAACATGCCCTTCTATCAATCTTGGCTCAAATGCCTGAATACTCAATCTATGTAATGTTGGCTGTCTATTCAATAAAACAGGATGATGTCTTATTACCTTTTCAAGAATTTCCCATACCTCTGGTCTATTTTCCCTTATCGCTTTTTTTGCACTTCCAAGAGTATGGAAATATTCTTTTTTTCTGAATTCTCTTAAAACAAATGGACTAAAAAGTTCAAGAGCCATCTCCTTTGGTATTCCACATTCATTCAATTTTAAATTCGGTCCAACAACAATAACTGCTCTTCCTGAATAATCAACCCTTTTACCAAGTAAATTCTGTCTGAATCTTCCCTGTTTTCCTCTTAAAGCATCTGCAAGTGATTTTAATGGTCTTTTACCTTTTCCAAGAACAGGCATTCCATGTCTACCATTATCCATTAAAGCATCAACTGCTTCCTGTAATAATCTTTTTTCATTTCTTATGATAATATCAGGGGTTTGCAATTTAATCAGTTTTTTCAATCTATTGTTCCTATTAATAACTCTCTGATATAGGTCATTTAAATCAGAAGCAACAAATCTACCTCCATCAAGTGGTAAAAGTGGCCTTAAATCAGGTGGAATTACAGGTATAATATTTGTCACAAGATATTCTGGTTTTACCTGTGTCTTTAACAATCCCTGAACCATTCTCAATTTCTTAATAAGGTCCTTCTTTTCTTCTGTCCTTTTTTGTTTTTTCTTTATCTCTTCTTTTAATCCCTCTTCAAGTTTCACAAGGTCTATCTTTTTCAATAATTCCTGTATTCCTTCTGCTCCTATCCCAACCTTAAATTTATTTCCATATTTTTCAAGATATTTGTGATATTCTTCCTCTTTAAGCAACATCTTTTCTTTTAATTCAGGAAGATTTCCAGGGTCTATTACTATATATCTTTCATAATAAATAACCATCTCAAGTTCTGACTGTGAAAGGTCAAGAAGCAATCCAAGCCAGTTTGCAACGCTTTTGAATAGCCATACATAGGAAACAGGAGTTGCAAGTTCAATATGTCCCATTCTTTCTCTTCTTACCTTCCTTGTAGTTACCTCAACTCCACATCTATCACATATTATTCCTTTATATCTTAACTTTTTATATTTCCCGCATGCACATTCATAATCCTTTTCAGGTCCGAATATTTTTTCACAGAACAAACCATCCCTTTCTGGCTTTAATGTCCTGTAATTTAATGTCTCTGCTTTTTTAACCTCACCATATGACCATGAACGAATGACTGTTGGAGTAGCAATTCTTATTGTAACAACTTCTTTTTCCCTATCTCCTATCCTCCTTTTTTCAAGTCGCATATCAAATCCAAGACCCTGCAATTCTCTCTTTAAAACTTTAAATGATTCAGGTATATTTTCTCCTTTATAATCAATACCTTTTGCAATTGCCTCATACATCTGTTTTCTTCCTTCTGTATCATCACTTTTAACAGTAAGCATTTCTCTCAATGTATAAGCAGCACCATAACCTTCAAGTGCCCATACCTCCATCTCTCCAAATCTCTGTCCACCAAACTGTGCTCTACCACCAAGTGGTTGTTGAGTTATTAATGAATATGAACCTGTGCATCTTGCATGAATTTTTTCATCCGCAAGATGTATAAGTTTCATCATATACATATATCCAACTGTTACCGGCTGATAGAATGGCTCACCTGTTTGACCATCATAAAGAATTGTTTTACCACTTTCTGGTAATCCTGCTTCTTTCAAAAGTTGTTTTATTTCAAATTCTTTTATTCCCTGGAATACAGGAACTTCAAGTTTATATCCAAGTGTTTTTAATGCCCATCCAAGATGTGTCTCAAGAATCTGTCCAACATTCATTCTTGATGGAACACCAAGTGGATTTAAGACAATATCAACAGGTGTCCCATCTTCTAAAAATGGCATATCTTCTTCTGGTAATATTTTTGCTATAACTCCTTTGTTCCCATGTCTTCCACTCATCTTATCTCCAACAGCAATCTTCTTTTTCATCGCTATCTCAACAACTACTTTAATTCTAACATCAGGAGGCAGTTCATATCCTTTTCTTATTTTTGCCTCTTCTTCTCTACACTCTATTTCTATTTTTTCAATTTCACTTTTACCAATATCAATTATTTTCTTCAAATCATCTCTTGCCTCATCAGGAACCTTATTAAGCAATTTTTCCCATCCACTAATTCCAGAAGTAAATTTAATTTTTAAGTTCTTTTTCTCAAGATAATTTTTAATTTCATTTGTTATAATATCCCTTACTATTTTTTCCTTCTTTTTATAATTTGATTTAAGTTGTGCTACCTCTTTTTCCACTTTTTCTTTTGCTTTCTCATCATTTTCAAGGTCTCTTCTTTCATATTTCCTTACATTTATAACAACACCTTTCACTCCTGGTGGAACCCTTTCTGATGTATTTAAAACATTCTTTGATTTCTCACCAAATATCACTCTTAAAAGTTTTTCTTCTGGAGTTAATTCAGATTCACCCCTTGGAGTAATTTTACCAACAATAATATCATCTGGTTCTACTTCTGTCCCTATTTTAACAATCCCATTTTCATCAAGATGCGCAAGTTGTTCTTCAGGGACATTTGGAATATCAGCAGTTATTTCTTCTGGTCCAAGTTCTGTATCTCTTGCTTCAACTGCAAATTCTTTTATATGTATTGAGGTAAAAATATCTTCTTTAACAACTCTCTCACTAATTAAAATGGCATCCTCATAGTTATATCCATGCCATGGCATAAATGCAACAAGTAAATTCCTTCCAAGAGCAAGTTCTCCATCCTTTGAAATTGCATAACCATCTGTAAGTATCTGACCTTCTTCTACTTTATCCCCAACATCAACAATTGGTCTTTGATGAAAACATGTATCCTGATTGGTTCTGTTAAACTTCTTCAAATAATATACATCTTTTTCTTCCCATGGGAATAATCCTGGCTTGTCCTTTTTAATAATAATTTTTTCTGCATCAACATATTCAACAATACCAGAATTTTTTGCCTTTATTACTGCTCCTGTATCCCTTACGACATATTTCTCTATACCTGTTTTTACAATTGGAGATTCTGGTTTGATTAATGGAACTGCCTGTCTTTGCATATTTGAACCCATTAATGCCCTATTTGAATCGTCATGTTCAAGGAATGGAATTAAAGAAGCGCTTACACTTACCATCTGAACAGGAGAAATACCTATATAATCAATCTTTTCTCTTTCAATTTCTATAAAATTTCCTTCCTTTCCACGAACTAAAACTTTTTCCTTTTTTATTTTCCCTGTCTCTTCATCATAAGGAACATCAGGAGAAGCAATATTATATTTTTCTTCCTCATCAGCACTTAAAAATTCAATCTTATCCTTTCTCACAATACCATTTTCAACTTTATAATAAGGAGCCCTTAAAAATCCAAGTTTATCAACTTTAGCATATACAGTCAATGAATTTATTAAACCAATATTTGCTCCTTCAGGTGTTTCAATAGGACAAATTTTACCAAAATGAGTATAATGAACATCTCTTACCTCAAATCCTGCTCTTTTTCTTTCCTTTATACCTCCCTCTCCAACCGCTGTTACCCTTCTTTTATGAGTAATTTCAGCAAGTGGATTTGTTTTGTCAAGGAACTGGGATAATTGATTCCTTGCAAAGAAATCATTTAAAACATTTGTGAAAAATCTATGATTTATTAAATCTTGAGGAGAAATATCTTCTATCTTTGATTTACCAATAATTGCCATTTTTTCTTTACAGTATCTTGCCAATCTCACAAGTCCTTCATAAACATGCTCTTTAATAATTTCAGCAGATGTTCTAACTCTTTTATTTCCAAGATGGTCAATATCATCTACTTCTCCCTCTTTTTTCTCATAAAGTTTAACAAGATATTTTATAACTCCTTTTATATCCCCATTTGTAAGATGTCTTTCTTTTAAATTAAGTCCAAGTTTTTTATTAATTTGAGAGCGTCCTGCCTCTGAAAGGTCATATGTTTCATTTGTAAAAAATAGGGAATTTAAAAACCTTTCTGCTTCTTTTAAAATCAATGGATAACCAGGCCTTAATTCTGAATAAATATATTTCAATGCATCTTCTCTATCCTTTGTTACATCCTTAAGGAAAGTAAGTTTAATAATGGAATTTTCTGGAACATCTTTCTCGTCTCCATATATTTCCTTTATCAATTCATTTTCCTCTATTCCAAGTGCTCTTAAAAATGTTGAACCAAGTATTTTCTTTTTCCCTATCAAAATATTTATCACCTCATGCTGGTCAATATAAAATTCTATCCACAATCCTCTTGCAGGATAAATTTTTGCAGAATATAATGTTTTTGTAATAATTTCCTCTTCTTCTTTAAAATATACTCCTGGACATCTTAATAATTGATTTACAACAGTTCTTTCTATACCATTTATAATAAAACTTCCGCTTTCTGTCATTAAAGGAATACCACCAACATAAACTTCCTGTTCCTTTATAGCAAGATTTTTTAAGTTTCCTTTTTCGTCTTTTTCATTTATTAGTAATCTGAACTTTACCCTAAGTTTACCCTCATAATTAATACCCTCTTCTACACATTCTTCAACTGTATTTGTTGGCTCTTCTATGTTGTAAGATATATATTCAAGTTTCAATAAACCGTCCTCGCTCTCAATAGGAAAAACCTTTCTAAATGCTTCTTCCAAACCTTTATTTTCTCTTTTTTCAGGTGATATATCCTTCTGTAAAAACTCCTTATATGAATCTTTAATTATCCCTAACAAGTCAGGAATTTCAATCATTTTTACTCCTTTGTAAATAAATTAAAAAACCCAACTTCCACCCCTTTCAAAATATAATTCTTAAAAATTTTTTATTTTACTTTATTTCTACTTCTGCTCCAATTGCCTGAAGTTTTTTCTTTATTTCTTCTGCCTCTTCTTTACTTACTTTTTCCTTCAGTGTTTTTGGCAATGATTCAACAAGGTCCTTTGCCTCTTTTAATCCAAGATTTGTAATTGCTCTAACTTCCTTTATTGTCTGAATCTTATTTGAACCAGCGGATTTCAAAATTACATCAAAAGTTGTCTTTTCTTCAGCAGGAGCAGCAGTTGAAGCTGGTTGTGCAGAAGCACTAACAACACCAACAGGTGCAACCATTCCACTTACACCAAACTTTTCTTCAAGTTTTTTTGCAAGTTCAGCAACTTCAAGAACTGAAAGTTTTTCAATCTTTTCAACTATTTCGTCAATAACATTTTTTTCAATATTTTCCATTTTAACTCTCCTTTTTTGTTTTTATTTGGTTCAAAATATTTATTACTTTCACAATAGGTGACCTTAAAGAATTTACCAATCTAATAGAAGGCATTTTTACAAGATATACAATTTTCCCCTGTAATTCTTTCTTTGTTGGTAATTTCCCAATTTGTTCAAGTTTTGCTTTATCAAGTATTTCTCCATTTAATAAGCCACCTCTTATTTCAATTTTTCCAGTATCCTTCTGAAAATCAACTAATTTCTTTATTATTTCAACTTCATTTTCATTATTACTCCAGACAACAAATGTAGGTCCTGATATAAATTTACATACTTCATCCTTACTTAAATTCTGGAAGATAATCTCAATCAGATTATTTTTTACAACCATCAAATTGCCTCCAGAATCTTTTATTAACTCCCTGACTTTTTTCATTTCAGATACACTCAATTTTGAAAAACTTGTTAAAATATTTATTTTACTCTTTTTAAATTCTTCTGTCAAGTTTTTAATAAATTCTTCTTTTCTCTTTTTTGTCCATTTAATCATTTAGGTCCCCTTTTTTAAATATTTCTTAAATTCTGTAAAATACTATTATCAAGTTTTACTGAAGGAGACATAGTAAGAGATAGATGCATTGATTTAATATATGTTCCTTTTATTCCAGATGGTTTAACACTCAAAACAGAAGAAAGAACAGCAATTATATTTTCTTTTAATTTCTCATTTGGGAAAGAAATCTTACCAACAGGCACATGAATATTCCCATCTCTATCCATTTTAAAATCAAGTTTACCCTTTTTTGCCTCTTTTACAGCACTTTCAACATTTTCAGTAACAGTCCCTGTTTTTGGATTTGGCATCAATCCTCTTGGACCAAGAATTTTACCAAGTGGTGCAACAACTTTCATCATATCAGGTGTAGAAATAACATAATCAAAATCAAGCCATCCATTTTTTATTTTTTCAGCAAGTTCACTACCTCCAACATAATCTGCTCCTGCATCCTGTGCCTTTTTCATATTTTCACCAGTTGCAAAAACAAGAACCTTTACACTTTTTCCTGTCCCATGTGGCAAAACAACAGAACCTCTTATTGGAGAAGTAAGTTTTTTAGGGTCAACTCCAAGTTTTATTGAAAGTTCAACTGTTTCATCAAATTTCGTTGAATGAAGCCCTTTTAAAATTTCAATCGCCTCATCAATATTATAGGTCTTGTTTCTATCAACTTTTTCCAGTAAAGATGAATATCTTTTTGACATATTTTACCCCTTTCAATCAACAATCTCAATACCCATACTTCTACATGATCCTTCTACTATTTTTATTGCTTTTTGTAAATCTTTTGTATTCAAATCAGGCAATTTAATTTTTGCAATTTCTTCAATCTGTTTTCTTGTAATTTTCCCAACTTTTTCCCTATTTGGAACAGATGAACCCTTAACAATTTTTGCTGCCTTTTTAATTAATTCTGAAGTTGGAGGTGTTTTTGTTATAAATGTAAAACTTCTATCTTCATAAATTGTTATAACCACTGGAATTGTTGTACCCTCTTTCCCTTTTGTTAAATTATTAAATTGCTTACAAAATTCCATTATGTTCACTCCATGCTGACCAAGAGCAGGTCCAACAGGAGGTGCAGGAGTTGCCTGACCTGCTGGAATTTGCAATTTTACAACCGCCTTTACTTTTTTCTCAACAGCCATTTTAAACTCCTTTATGTTATTTTTTCCACTTGCCAGAAATTAAGTTCCAATGATGTTGACCTACCGAAAATAGAAACACTCACTTTTACTCTCTCCCTATCAGGATAAACTTCTTCAATAACTCCTGTAAAATTAACAAATGGACCATCTATTATTTCAATCCTATCACCAACCTTAAATTCAACTTTTGGTGATGGTTTACTTCTTCTATCTTCTATTTCTTTCAAAAGTTTATTTATTTCTTCTTCTTTTAAAGAAACAGGTTTTTCTCCTGCACCAAGAAACTTAAGTATTCCGGGTGTTGTTCTTATTTTATGCCATACAATCTCATTATCTGCTTCATCATCAATTTCAATCAACATATAGCCAGGCCAAAATCTTCTACTTTTTAATTTTTTTTCTCCTTTTTCTACTTCTGCAACTTCTTCCTTAGGAATAATAATCTGCGTTATTCTTTTTTTATCTCCATTAATTCTATTTTCAAGCAACTTTCTTATTTTTTCCTCTTGTCCAGTTCTAACATGTAAAATATACCATTTACCCATTTTTTACCTCAATATTAAACTTATCAATTTTGCGAAAATAACATCCACTATACCAAAATAAATAGCCATAATTACCATAAAAATAATAATTACAAAAGTTGAAATTTTTAAAGTCCTTTTTTCTGGCCATGTTACCTTTTTTAATTCTGCCTTCACTTCAAAAATATAATTTTTAATTTTTTCTTTCATCAAACTCCCTTGGCAGGCCTGGGAGGATTTGAACCTCCACCCTACGGATTTGGAGTCCGCCGCTCTTCCAGTTAGAGCTACAGGCCTAATCTAAATTTATTATAACATAAAAAATAAATCTTGTAAATATTTTGGTAAAGAAAAATTATACCATTCTTTTTTATCCTTGTCAACAAAGTTAAAAATAAACAATCAATTTACCCCAACTTTTTCTATTTTTTCTTCTCTTTTTATTTTTTTCCTTATACTTTCCCTGTCAAATATAATCTCCTTCTCACTAAAATTATTGAAGAAAATATCATTAAAGTACGGTCTTAAAATTATCTCAATCACATTTTTCAATGCTCTTGCTCCTGTTTTCATTTTAACTGCTATTTCTGCTATCTCCTCAATTGCATCCTCTTTAATTTCAAGTTTTATATTATATCTTCTAAATCTTTCTTCAAATTCTTTTATTGGAGAATCTGCAGAGTTTTTGAGAATTTTTATATAATTTTCCTTTGTAAGTTGTGAAAGTTCTAAAATCAATCCAAATCTTCCAATAAGTTCTGGCATAAATCCATATTTTTCAAGAATTTCCCTCCAGTTATTTCCCTTATCTATTTCCTCCATTACCTCATTACCCAAAAATCCAATACTTTTTTGCTCTTCATTTTTTTTCAATCCTTCAAAAGCACCGGCTGCTACAAACAAAATTTTCCCGGTATTTATTTCCATGCTTGGCGTGAATATACTTTCATAGGAAACGAGTTTCTGCTTATTTTTGCAATCAATTAAATTAAGCAATTCTTCCTGCACACATCTTCCTCCTATATCCCTTCCTTCTTTATGCCAGCCAGCAATTTTATCAATCTCATCTATAAATATAATCCCTTTTTCCGTTCTTTCTCTATTTTTTCCTGCTTTAAAATATAAATCAAAAATCATATCTGAAACTGACCTTCCCACATATCCGGTTTTTGTAAATTTTGTTATATCACAGTAAACAAATGGAATTTCAAGATATTCTGAAATTGTTTTTATCAGGTATGTCTTTCCTACACCTGTTGGTCCTATAAGTAGAATATGAGTTTTAGTATATTCTATAGGTTCCTTTGTACTTAAATAATGTTCCCATACTGCAGGAAGAACCAGTTTTTTTATATTTTCATGTCCAATAACTCTTTCTGATACATACTCCCATAATCCTTGATAAGTTTTTTCTTTTTCTTCTTTTGGTTGAGTTTTTTCCTTTTTTACTTCAAATTTATAAATTAATTTTTCTATCCGTTCTTCTCTTTCATATATTAAATCCTCAGCAACATCTTTTTTTAGAAAGCCATATTTATAAATTTTTGAATTGTAAGGGTTCAGGTATTTTATTTTTATTTCTGAGTATTTCTGTATGTCTCCATAACTTAAAATCCATAAAATTCTTTCAATCAGAGGAGTGGAAAAATACGCTGAGTCTTTAGCAAAGTTTTCCCCAATTTTAAAGCAGGCAATAATCCTTTCCACCTCATTTAATTCTTCAAGTATTTTTACAATCTCAAAGGTATATTCACTTTCTTTCAATTGCTCAACTATATTTTTTATTTCACTAACAATTTTGTTGAAATTCCTGTATACTCCTTTTTTTTCAAGTTTTTTTCTGTCCCTTAAATTACGAAATCTCAAATTTTCAATGAAATCTTTCAATTCTATACATTTACTAAGAAAATCATAATATTTTTCCATCTCAACCTCCATTTTAAAGTTTTTTATTTTTTAATTTTTTAGGGATTCAAATTGTCAAAGAACAAAAAATACAATAAGTTATACCCATATATAAATTGAGTGTAAAGAAATGTTTTTTAAAGCAGACCTATTACGGATTATAAAAATTAAATGCTGTTTATCAATGATATTAAATTTTTGAAAAATCCGGCTCCGATATTCAGAAATTTTATTTAAATTAATAATCCTTTTTCTTTTATTCAACATATTTTTTTCTCCTTGCCTTTTTCAGCGAATACTTTATCTGGAGTAATTATTTTTATTTTCACTCTCGTCTTAATCTTCTTTCTTACAGGAGATAAAAAAATGAAGTAAAAAAATAAAAAAACCCGACCCGGGGGTGAAGGTCGGGTGTGGAAAAAGGGGGAAGAAAGGAGGTGGTGTTTTTTAAATACATATTATACCTCTTTTAAACCCTCCTGTCAAGATATCCACCTCATCCTTTTAAAATAACTTATACACAAAAACTGAATAGTTTAGAAAAAACATATCTTTTAGGCACTATCTCTGTCGCAAACCCTTTAAAGCAGGTCAAGTTATTCTGACTCCTTGTTCTCAAAGAGCAAGTTTATCAATGATTATAATACTCTCATCCTCTCCTGTCAAGTCCTCTTCCTAACCCATAATTTTCCCTCTACCCACATCAGCATAGGGAGAATAAAAAAGATTTTTCAACTTAAATTTTTTATATCACAAAACCTTAACTTTGCTAAATCTCTTGTTCTTCATTAAATTTAAGACACAAGAAACTTTTTAGATTTTCCTCTTCCCATTTTTTCAATTCATTGACAAATTTTAAAATAGTATTTTTGGCTTCTTTTTTAACCTTTGAATTATTTAAAAATTAGAATAGATTTTGTTGCTTGTTGGCATGATTTATAAATATAATCGTTCATTTAATAAACCTACAACCTCAATTTTACTTTTTCATTTTCAAATTTCATATTTTTGAGGTTTATTTAATTTACCATTCAAAACTCTGAATAACTATTATATTTTCTTCTTTCGCTTTTTCAATAAATTTCTTTGGTGCAAAATGTGTAACTATAATTTTTATAATTTCTACATCTCCATATTCTTCTTTAATCGCCTTTACTTTCTCATTTAATTCTTTAAATATATTCAATTCTTTCTTTAACCTTTTTTCATCAACCCTTAATTTTGCTTCTCCAACTATATAGATTTCCTTTCCATCTACTTTCCCTCTACCAAATATGTTTATCTCTTTATTCCCTATCTCTGTCCTTATAAATTTTTCTTTGACCTCTATATTATATTTATTTTTTAGAACTATTGGTAAATTTCTATATGCTTCATTTTCAAAAGCATAACTCATTGTTTTTGTAAATCCACCGAACTCCTGTCTCAATTCTATATGACTTTTTGTAAGTTTCTCTATTTGAATTTCAGTTTTCTTCTGTGCCTCTGCCAACTCTTCTACCCTTTGCTCTGTCCTCTTCTGTGCCTCTGCCAACTCTTCTACCCTTTGCTCTGTCCTCTTTTGTGCCTCTGCCAACTCTTCTACCCTTTGCTCTGTCCTCTTTTGTGCCTCTGCCAACTCTTCTACCCTTTGCTCTGTCCTCTTTTGTGCCTCCGCCAGTTCCTTCATTGATATTTCTAAACTACCTATTCTTTCTTCACTCCTCTTCTGTGCTTCCGCCAACTCTTCTACCCTTTGTTCCGTCCTCTTCTGTGCCTCTACCAGTTCTTGAATTACTCCCTCTAATCTACCAATCCTTTGTTCACTTTTTCTCTCCGCTTCTACCAATTCTGAAACAATATTTTTAAGTTCTTTAAATTCTTCTTTTGTCACAGTATTAACAACTTCTTGATAAATTATTCCAAGTATATTGGCTAATTTTTTTGCTCCTTCTTCTCCAAATACTTCCTTTAACTCCTCATATATCTTTAAAGTATCCATTCCATCTCCTTCTGTAATAATTATACCCTTTTAAAAAATATTAAATCAAATTTTTCTTTTCCCTATGGCAAATAAAGTTAAAAGCAAAATTGAAATATCAAGAAAAATTGACCAGTTTTCAATATAATATAAATCATACTGGAATCTTTCTTCCGGCTCCTTATGACTTCCTGTAAGACCATATATCTGGGAAAGACCTGTCATTCCTGGTTTAACTCTATTCCTTATTTCAAATTCTGGAAAATCAAAAAAATATTTATCATCAACAGAAATTGGTCTTGGACCAACTAAACTCATTTCTCCTTTTAAAACATTTATTATTTGAGGGAATTCATCAATATTGTAATTCCTTAGAAAACGACCAACCCTTGTAATTCTCGCATCGTCAGGAAGAGTAAAAGGTGGATTAAAATTATAAGGATATTTCATTGTCCTGAATTTATAAATAAAAAATTTTTTCCCTTTATATCCAATCCTTTCCTGTTTAAAAAATACAGGTCCTTTTGAATCAATTTTTATTAAAACAAATAAAATGGGAAATAAAAAACAGAAAATAATAAAAATTGGAATACCGAATATTAAATCAAGGCATCTTTTCATTAACAAAGAATATAATTTTTCAGCAGGTGTTTTTAAAATTGAAAAAAGAGGTATACCTTCAAAATTTTCTGTTTTACTTGAAAAAAATGTTAATTGTAATTCCGGGAGTAAATAAAGTTTTACATTTTTTTCATCACATATCTTATATAATTTCAGATTTTTTTCGTATTCCTTTAATCCAGAAATAATACAATCTGGCTCTAATTTATCAATGATTTCATCAAACTTTTCTGTCTCTTTGAGAAAAATAATATTTTCAACATTTCCTGAAAGTTTTAATCTTTTTGAAAGTTTTTCAATATTTTCCCCCTCTCCAAGAATTATTATATTTTTTAAAATCTTTTTCCTTTTTGAGAGGATATAATGATAAACCCAGAGAAAAATGAATGAAAATAAGAATGAAAATGAAATTGATAATCGCGAATATGAAAAACCTCTGTATAAAAAGGAACCACTCATAATTATAAAAATTGAAATCAAACATCCTTTAATAATTTCTGAAAATTCTTCAACAAATGATACAAAAATTTTTTCTTTATAAAAATCAATAAAACTAAAAACTAAAACCCATGTAATACCAGAGAAAAATGCTATTTTTATGTATGGTGAAATAGGAGGGATACCTTTTTCTGGAAAAATTTTAATATAAAATCTGAAAAAATATCCAATAATGAAAGAAAAAAAGACAATTAAAAAATCAATTATGAATGTTTTTCTCATTTTTGTAAATAATATCTCTTGCTGGCTTAAAATCAGGTTTTATTTCAAGTGTTTTCTTAAAATATTCTTTTGCTTTTTCATAATTTCCTTTCAAATAATATGCCATTCCAAGATTAAAATATGCAACATAAAATTCAGGAGAAATTTCTATACATTTTAAAAGATAAGGGATTGCTTCATCATATCTTTCTGTTTCTATATAAAGGGAACCAATATTATTATATGTTTCTGGTCTGTTTGGATTTAAATATATGGCTTTTTTATAATTCTCTTCTGCATTTTTAAAATCACCAATATTAAAATAAATAATTCCAAGATTATTGTATAGTCGGTCATAATTGGGAAAGAGTAATTTAGTTTTCTCAAAATAATACATTGCTTTATTATAATTTTTCGCATAAAAATATTCAATATTGCCTGCAAAATAATTGAATTCAAAAGAATAAGGATTTGCTCTTACCCCTTTCTCTGTATTTTCTATAACTTTTATTCCATCCTTTGCTTTTTTAATAAAATAATTCGCCAAAATACCTCTTGAGATAAAAATAAAGGATGTTAAAGAAAAAATTAGAAAATAAATTAAAACTGGTCTAAAAAATTTCTCTTTTTTATCACTCTTTTTGTAAATAATACTTAAGAAAGATAGATTGCACCAGAACAAAAATAATGTTGAATATTTTTTAAATGGAAAAGAAGCAAGAGAATTTATATATAAAGCAAAAAGAGATGTTATTATTGAAACTGAAATGGCATCAAATTTTTTATTTTTAAAAAAGATATAAAGGGGATATAAAATTAAAAAAAGAAAAACAAGCATCCCAATAATTCCTGATTCAACTCCAGATTCAATTATATCATTATGAACATCTCTTATACTCTCATTTTTTGGCATAATTGAATTTTCTTTATTTTTTGAATAAAAAGGATAAACAATTTCAAAATTTCCTGGTCCAATTCCAAAAACCGGATTTTCTTTTATTATTCTTATCGCATCCTCCCATATAAGAATTCTTGCTTTAAATGTCCCTTTTTCAAATGTTTTTATTCCACAAATTCCCTTATTTATAAAAGAAATAAAGAAAATTAATGTAAGCACCTTTTTTGAAATTCCTGACTTTTTCTTTTTTAATAAAAATACATAAAATAATGTTGAAAAAAAGAAGGCAATATAACTTGCTCTTGTAAATGTCAAAATTAAATGGATAAAAAGTAATAAAAGAATAAAAGAATAGAGCATTTTCTGTTTCTTATGAGATAAATTAAAAAGATAATAAACATAAGGAATGACCATAACAAGATATTCTCCTGCAAAATTCCTTCTCCCAAGAGTGCTTAAAGCAGTATATTTAATTTGCCAGTTAATAAAATCAATTCCTAAAACCTGTAAAATTCCATAGATAGAAATGATTATTGAGAAAAAAGCAAAGGATTTAAAAAAAATCTTTATTTCTTTTTCATTCTCAAAAAAATTTATAAGTCCATAATAAAGAGTAATGAAAAAAAACAAAATTAAGAGATTATAAATTCCAAGGTAGATATTTGTGCAATTTTTTAAACTTATAAGACGCCAGAAAACAAAAGCAAAAATAGGTATGAAAAAAATATCGTCTTTAAAACTTTTAAATTTCTTCTCATAAATAAATAGGTAAATGTAAATAAGAAAAGTAAAAAAGAAAATAAAAATCAGTTTGGGCAATTGAAAACAATCTACAAATTTAGGGAAAAAGGCAATTCCTGTTATTCCAGCAGACCAAATAATAAATTTTTTCATTTCAAAATTTTAAAGAATAAATTCTCATAATCATCTATAACTTTTTCCCATCTATATAATTTTTCTGCCCTCTCTTTTGCCATCTTACCATATCTTTCAACTACTTCTGGATTTTTCAATAAATACTCTATTTTTTCCTTTAATTCATTCACATCTTTAAAATAAAAACCACAATCACCAAGAACTTCTCTATTAAAAGGGACATCAAAAGATATTATACAATTTCCACTCCCCATTGCTTTTAATAATGCTGGATTTGTTCCACCAACTTCATTTCCATGGATATAGGCAAAAGCATTTGAAAAAATTTCACATACAAATTCTTTCTCATAAATTGAACCAGGCATTTCTATTTTACAATTTTTTAATCTTAATAATTTATTTATATATTTACTTTTCTTATTCAAATTCCCTAAAATTAAAAGTTTTTTCTCTGTTTCTATTTTTTTAAATGCTTCAATTATCAAATCCTGATTATTTTCTGGCTCAAGACGGCTTGCTATTAGAAAATATTCTTTCTTTTTAACTCCATATTTTTCAAGAATTTCTGGTTTTTTACTTTCATAAAAATAGGAACCATAAGGGATATAAATTGTTTCCTTCCCATATTTTCTCTTATAATATTTTTTAATTTCTTTTGAATCAGAAACAACTGCATCTACCAAAATACATGATAAAATTTCACAGAATTTAAAATATATTTTGCCAATGATATTCCACTTTTTTCTTTTCCACTCAAGACCATCAACATTTATAACAATTTTTTTCCCGGATATCTTCCCTATAATTGCAAATGGACTATTGGCAGAGTTAAAAATTAAAATAATATCAGGACTTTCAAATAAGACCCTTAAAATTGATAAAAATGTATGAGAAAATGTATCTGTAAATTTCCATCTTATACTTGGTAAATGAATTAATTTAACTCCTTTATAACATTTAACCTTTTCAGGATAGAGATATTTTCTGCATGTAACAATAACTTTATGGCCTTTATTTACAAGACCTACACTTAATTCCTCTGCACATGTTTCAAATCCACCATATCTTGCAGGCACTCCTCTTGTTCCAATAATTGCAATCTTCATATTTTTTATTATAACATCTAATATAAATTTTATCAGTTCTTTAAATTCTGTTATAATAAAAGTATGGAGAATTTTGAATTTTTGAAGGAAAGGGCGAAAGAATTCTGGGAAAGGGGTTTTGAAGATTTTGAAAAGAAAAGATTAAATTTATCTGCTTTTGATTTTGAACAGGCAATACAGATGTGGGTTAAATATTTAATCGGAAAGAAGATAGGCGACTGGCCAAAAACTCATTACTTTCACATTTTAATAAAGGAACTTGCCAACTCTTATGATAATGAAGATATAATAAAATTTTATGATGAAAATGAAATTTTTTTCAGTGACCTTGAGGATGCATATTTTACTTCAAGATATTTTCCAAAAAATTTCAGTGAAAATCATATTAAAGGAATAGTAGAAAATTGTAAGAAATTTTTAAAATTTCTGGAAGAAAAAGTTGGTGAGAAATTTATATGAAAAGTCATATACAGATTTTAAAAGAGATAAAAGAGGAAAGAGAAAAATTTTTTGAAAATTATATAAATTATGCTTTAAAAATAAAAAAAGAAGCAGAAAAGATTTTAAAAGATGTGGAAGTTATTATTTTTGGCTCAATAGTAAAAGGAAACTGGCATCCTTTAAAAAGTGATATAGATATACTTATTATTTCCGATAATTTACCAGATAACTGGGATAAAAGAAGAATAATAAAAAATAAAATTAAATCGGTTTTGCCTTCCTCAAGTCCATTTCAGATTCATCTTGCAACAAAAAAAGAATATGAGAATTTCTACAAAAAATTTATAAAGGAAGATTTTATTATTATTTAAGAGACCTATTTTCTAAACCCTTTATCTTTCAACAATTTTTTACTTCTACATTTAATGAGATTATTCTTCATAATAAGGTCTTCCCAGAAGTTTTGCAAAAAATTCTATGTTTAAATGAAAAAAAGAGAAAATAAATCCTAAAATAGCACCTAAAAATTTCAAACTACATACTGGTTTGGAAATTACTTTCAAAAAATTAACCCTTGCTTCTTCCCATTTTTTATCAATCAATAAAAATCTCCCTTTTTGAAAATAAAGGGTAACAAACCAATATCTTTGCCAAATCTTTTCAATTTTCCTTTCATGTAATCCCAATTCTTCAATATTTTCTTTAATATATCTATAAATTTTCTCCCTAATTACATCATAATATAAATTGGTAATGCTTTTTTTTCTTCTTCTCCAGTATCCCATGACTTCTGGAACGAAAAAGAAATTCCCTTGAAGAGAAAGTTTTAAAAAAGTTGGATAGTCAACAAGAGGACATCCTTCTATACTTTGAAAACCCCCTATCTTCTCAAGATATTTTTTGACAATCACAACTGAACAGGGGAAAGTAAAAGTTAAAATTCTTGGGTCTGCCATTGCTACAGTTGCACTACCTACAGGTTTATTAAACAAAAAAGAATAAGGATAATATCTATTGAAATTTTTTATTGGAATTCTTGATTTTGTTATATTACCACCTTCTGTAGTAATGACCGTTATTCCATATATAAGAACTAAATCTGGTTGTAAATTATAAATATTAACTGCTTTTTCAATTTTGTATTCAGGCCAGAAATCATCTCCTTCCAAAATTGCGATGAGTTCTCCATTACATAAACTCAATGCTTTATTATAGGTCTCTGGAATAAAATTTATTCCTTTATGTTCTTGATAAAAATATTTAATCCTTTGGTCTTTATATTTTTTTATAATTTCTGGCGACTTATCATTTGAACCATCATCAATAATAATCTGTTCCCAATAAGGATATGTTTGCCTTAAAACACTTTCTATGCATTGGCTAATAAATTTCTCATAGTTGTAAGTTAAAGTTATTATACTTACCAAAGGATACTTTTTTTCATTTGCCATTTTTTATCACTGCTATTAAATAATTTGAACGCCAGATATCATAAGGAGATGTAGTAAATAAAATGTCTTCCTGAGAAATCAGATACTGACCAATAAATATTTCTCCTATATTTTTTTCTTCTTTTTTACTCTCAATTCTTTCTTTCAATATAAATCTCCTTCTTAAATATCTTAAAGGAGATAAAAACTTTCTAATTATTTCAATATATTTTGAATGTCTTTTAATTTCTTCCTCAATCCTTTTAATTTCTTCTTTACATTTATCCCTTAAAAACTGCCCGTATATTCGGTAATTTTTGAAATATTTTGAAATTAAATTTTCAAATTCTAAGGGATTAAGTTCTTTATAATGATAGATATTGTTTCCAGATGAAATTGATTTATTTGGAGTTGAAATAATGACAATCCCATTTTCTTTTAAAATTTCTTTTATTAATCCCAAAAATTCTTCCTGTTCTTTTATATGTTCAATAAATTCAAAAGAGATTATCACATCAAACTTTTCTTTAAAATTTTTTATTTCTTTCCAATCCATTTGATAAAATTCAACATTTTCTTTTTTATAATGTTCATTTGCAAAATCAATTGCTTCTTTGGAGTTATCAATTCCAATAACTCTTTCTACCTCTTTTGAAATTATAAAATCTCCATAACCAGTCCCACAGCCAATATCTACTACATCTTTATCTCTCAAATATGGTAATGAAAAATAATATCTCGTTAAATGAAATAAATAATTTAATCTATCCTCAATATGAGGGACAACCCTTTCTTCTAATTCTCCCTTTTTACCAGCGATTTTTTCATAAAAAGAAATCTGTCTGTTAAATAAAGGTTTTTTTATATTGTTTTTTAACCCATCATATTTTTTCTCTTTATAAGCAACTATTTGGAGCATTGGGCAATCAATGTAATTTCTTCCAAGTGAATAGGGAACTTTTTCTATTTTTGTAAATCCAATTTCAGAAAGGATTTTTTTAAAATTTTTATAATCCAAACAACTTCTATGAAAATCATAAGAATAACTTTGCGCTCCATAAATCCACATATTAAATTTTTCAAAATCTATTTCTCCATTTTTATATTTTTCTATGATAGTTTCAAGGTCAGGAACTATTATTTCAATTTTTCCGCCTATTTTTAATACTCTAAAAGATTCATTTAGTATTTTTTTTACATCAGAAAAATTAAAATGTTCTAAAACATTTGTAGTAAATATCTCATCTACACTCTCATTTTCAAATGGTAAATCTCTAATATCTGCAATTATATCTACTGTTGGCAATGGTCTTGCATCAACATTTAAAAATCCATTTTTTATAGGATTTTCCCCTCCCCCAAGTTCAATTTTTAAAATTTTATTTTCCATTTCTATGTATATGAATTTCTGAACATAGATTTGCAAAGCCTATTAATTTTACTGGTGATATTACTTTAAATTTTAAAATATTTTCCTTCCAATCACACATTATCAATCCATCATGGTGAGAAACTGCAGGAGAAACATAGTAAATCCCATCTATCAATGTCATTCTTTGGACAAATTCTACTTTGGCAACCTCTCCTTTTTCAAAAATACCTGTTTTTATATATTTCCAGTTTGAATTTATCCCATAGACAATTTCTCCATTTTCATTTTTTATTATAATCCCAAAAATGGGATTTTCTATACTTTCGTTAAACTTTACTTTAAAATTGAAGGTTATTTCTTCTCCTGCATTAATTGTATATATTTCTTTTCCCTCTTTATTTAAAATTTTCCCATCCATAATTTCAGCATCTTTTGTTATCTTTATTGAACCATGAGATGCATAAACTATATTTTTTGTTTCTTTTTCCAGAGAGGAAATGTAATATGATATTACTTCTTCTGGTTTTCCTTTTTTTATTACTTTTCCATTTGAGAGTAATATTACTTCTTCACACATTCCACCAACCAAAGTTAAATTATGAGAGACCAGAACAAGAGAAATGTTTTTTTTCAACATCTCCTTAATTTTCTTTACACATTTCCTCTGGAATTCTTCATCTCCGACTGCTAAAACCTCATCAACAAGTAGAATATCAGGGTCAGAATGGACTGCTATTGAGAAACCAAGACGGACATACATACCCGCAGAATAATATTTTACAGGAGAATTAATAAAATCGCCTATATCAGCAAATTCAATTATATCATTTATTTTTCTATCTATTTCTTTTTTACTCATTCCAAGTATTGCTCCATTTACATATATATTTTCTCTTCCTGTAAGATTTGGATGAAAGCCAGCACCTATCTCAATTAAAGAACCAACTTTCCCATCCACTTCAACTTTCCCTTTATCAGGATATAATATTCCAGCAATAAGTTTAAGAATTGTTGTTTTACCTGCACCATTTGGCCCAATTACACCAAGTGTCTTTCCTTTTTTTAACTCAAATGAAACATCATCAAGTGCCCAGAATTCATCATTTCTTAAAATTTCAGTTCTGGCTGGTATCCCAAATATATTTTTTGCTACATCTTTAACCCCATAATACATTGATTTCCTTAAGTTCTTAACAAATTTTTTTGATACATCCACAAATTTAATCATTGTATCTTCCATTTATACTCTCTCTGCAATTTTTGGTTCAACAAGATGAAATATACGCCAGCAGAAAAGAAAGATAAAAATTGAAATTAAACTTGCTATGATATATTCATCAGGTTTTGAAATATAACCATTAATTACAATTTCTCTTGGTGCATTTATTAAAGGGCTTATTATATTATATTTTGTGAAAATTTTTAATATCCCTTTTGGTTCAGGATATAAAACTGGTGTAATAAAAAGCAGGAAACTTGTAAGAAGAGAAACTGCATTTGTTGTATCCCTTGCAATACAATTTAAAAGAGAAAGGATAAATCCAAGTCCAATTGTTAGAAGCACTAATGGGATAATTAAAAAGGGGAAAATTATTGATTTATAAGAAGGAACAACTTTAAAAAAAATAAATACCAGAATAAGAAGAAAAACCCTTATAATAAAATCAAAAATTGAGTGAGCCATTGAGGAAATTATAAGTGATTCTTTTGGAAAGTTTATTTTAATTATCATTGAGCCAGCATTTACCAAACTATTTGTTGTAGCAACAAGTCCAGTTGAAAAAATTTGATATATAGTTAATCCAAGTAGAGCAAAAACAGGATATGGAACAGATGTATTTCCTATATTCAATATTCCACTTTTATTCATGAATATAAAAGAATTTATAACAATAATAGGCATTATGATTATCCAGGTAATTCCCAAAAATGATTGTTTATATCTTGCAAGAAAGTCCCTTATAAATAGTCGTATTATAAGTTCTCTTGCCTGTATAATTTCATCAAACATTTCTTTAAAATTTTTTAAAAAACCTTTTTTTACAAGACCTTCAGGAATTAAAACTTTCTTCATCAGTTTAATAATATTCTTTAACCCTATGATTGTCAAATTTATGAATTAGAATTTATGTAAATTAAAAAAAAGAAAACCCCGCTACCAGAGAATGATAGCGGGGTTTTTCTTCTTTTTTAGATTATAATGGATTTCTTACCTTTGCCTGGGAGTTACTTGCATTATTATAATTCGGGAAGAGGTCCTGAACCTTTCCAACTGGTATCCATCTCACATGCCCATCAATATAGCAGGCATTAACTCCGTCATTCTTGTGGTTAAGTAATCCAACTGGAACTGCACTTGCTCCACCACTTGTTGAAGTTGCTCCTGTTTGTAAAGCAGATAAACTCCACCAAGTTCCCCTTGTATAAGTTCCACCCTGGTAATCGTTAATATCAATTGATTTATCAGCCACAAGAACTGTATCTATGTCAACATTCTCATGACACCATAAAGCATAAGCATATGAAAGACCTGCTCCATCTGTATCTCCTGCTGTATCTCTTAATTGAGTAGAAATTCCCTGAGTAATTTCTGCAGGTGCTAAATCAACTGTTTTATGAGAAAGGTCAGATGGGCATATGAATGTCTTCTGTGCTGAAACATAGTTTGGATATAAAAGTCCCAGACATCCAACTGCTGTCTGTTCTGTTCCTGCTGAAGTAATCGGGAAGAATTCTCTGTAGTCCTGGCTATACATCCTTAATGCAAGACCAATCTGTTTTAAGTTAGATATACAAACACTCCTTCTTGCCTGTTCCCTTGCTCTTGCAAGTGCTGGCAGTAACATCGCTGCGAGAATCGCTATGATCGCTATAACTACCAGCAATTCAATTAATGTAAATCCTTTCCTTTTCATCTTCTTTCACCTCCTTTCTTTATTTTTAATTTTACCATACTTCCTCCAATTTGTCAAGTTTTTTTATGGATTCCTTATATTCATATAGTTTGGTATTCCTTTATAATCTCCTGAGGATGGTACAGAATAGACGTTCCCAGATGTTTTTATAGAAGGAATCCAGTTTACAGCACCTCCTATAAATAAAGCATTAACTCCTGCTGTTGTATGGTTATTATCAGCATCTAATATTAAACCAGTAGGTATAGTTCCGGACAAAACAGTAGCCCATGTCTTTGGACCACTTACATTTACAAGACGTGCAATTGATTGCTTATCAACAACAATTACACTATCATCCTGTGTTTGCTCATTCAATGGGGAAGACCATCCAGCATCCATAGCATAAGCATAGGAGCATTCTGACCTTTTTGTTATTCTCACAGTTGTTGATTTAGCATCATTCTTCTGACTGGGACATATAAATATTCCCGGATCCTTTAAATAATTTGGACATGGCCTATTTTTATCCCAGCCGGCTGAAGTTGAATTTGTATATCCAAGGAGTTTATTAAAACACATTATAACATGGCCTTCTCCCTCAGTTGCACCGGCTGGTGGTTGAGCAACTCCTGACGCGTCTGGGAAATTCTCATCAAAGTCCTGAGCATACATTTTCAAAGCAAGTCCAATTTGTTTTAAATTACTTAAACATACACCTCTCCTTGCTGTTTCTCTTGCTCTCGCAAGTGCTGGCAATAACATCGCAGCAAGTATCGCAATGATTGCAACTACTACCAGCAATTCAATCAGTGTAAATCCCTTTCTTTTCATCTTCTTTCACCTCCTTTCTCCAAATTTTCAAAACAAAAATTTTTCATTTTATGGTCTTGGTATCCTTAAAGCAGTTGCACAGTTTGAATAACAGTTAGGTAATTCTGCCTGAGGTAAAAGATAACTGGTTCCTGATTTATAAGAAGCAACCCATTTTACATTTCCTCCTACATACAAAACATTAATTCCTTCTGTCCCATGATTATCTGCTGTTTCAAGTGGATGAGTTGAACCTGCACAAAGTGTAGTATTTGCAGTTGTAACAGATGACCTTCTCCACCTATCTGCCATAATTGCTGTTTCCTGCGCTGTTTGTGTATGAAGAGGGAAAGCATAAGCATAAGAACATCTTGCCTGAGAAACAAGTCCTGTTTCTGATTTTGTTTCAGCAGAAGATGGACATACAAATACAGCAGGGTCTTTTAAATAAACTACTCCTTCTCTTGCATCATCTGCCTCATTTAATTGTCCTGTTAAAAGTTGTAAGGAGGCAGCAACATCAAAAGTATAGGTACCGGGTGGTGGAGTATATGCTGCTTCTTTTGGAACATTTGTAGGAAATCTTTCATCGTAGTCCTGAGCATACATATGTAAAGCAAGCCCAAGTTGTTTTAAATTGCTTACACATACTCCTCTTCTTGCACTTTCTCTTGCTCTTGCAAGTGCTGGTAGTAACATCGCTGCAAGTATCGCAATGATAGCAATTACCACCAGCAATTCAATTAACGTAAATCCTTTCCTTTTCATCTTCTTTCACCTCCTTTCTTTTTTAATAACATTTTATATTTCCAGTTTTCCTTCTTACTTTAATATACCTCATTTTTTTTATTCTGTCAAGTTTATTTATACCATACATTTTTAATTTTGTCAAGTCCTTTTTAAAACACTATATAAAAAAGGAATTTTCTTTTTTCTCCAGGATACCCAGGAGCAATTTCATATTTTTCATCAAGTATATTATAAATACCAAAACCAAATTCAATTTTACCCTTATAATTTATTTCAAAATTTAATGTTGTAAAACTTTTTAAATCTCCTTCTATAAAATGTCTTTTCCCCAAAAAAGAATTCCATAATTTTAATTTTATATTTTTATTTTTAAATTCAATTCCTGCATTATTTTTATCCTCTGGTAAAAATGAAATTTCTCTATCAAAAATGTTTTTTTCAATTTCAGCAAATAAGTTTAATTTATCACTAAAAGGTATCTGGAAATTAAGTAAAAAATTTGTCTGATTAAATTCTTCTCTTTTAGGTTCATATAAGTAATCTGAGTCATAATCTTCCCATAAATATATCATATTATAAGAATGGGAAATCTCAAATTTTATATTTTTCAACTCAAATCTTATCCCTCCTTTATAAATTTTTTCTGGAAGTATTTTTTCATTTTTTAATTCTTTCCAGTTTTCTGTGATTACATCTTTCAATAAATCTGGAATTTCAAAATCACTATTCACAAAAAAAGTAAAATTTTCATTGATTTTAAATAAAAATTGAGGTAAGAAGGCAAGCCCTTCTCCAGAAAAAAATTTTAAACCCAATTTTCCTGAAAATCTCTCTTTTTCAAAAACTACATATTCTCCTATGGAAAAAATACTTCCTTCTTCAAAAATATTTTCTTCAATTTCGGTATTTAGTTTAAAATTTTTAAAATTCTTATCTATATTCAGGTTTATAAAATTAAAAGGTCTTTCATCAACAAAATAAAACTTATGAGAAAAATCAAAATTGAAATCAGATAAATTTTTTCCAAAACTCCATATAAGAGAAGAAAAATCCCTTTCAATTTTAAATGGATTTGTTATAGGTCCAGGTAATTCCATTTTTCCAGTTGAAAAATCTATAGCAAAAGGTCCTTTTAAAGAAGAAAAATAGAATCTATTGTAAAAAAAATCACTATTTTCTCTGTAATTTTTTGTATAGAAAGTTGAGAAACCAATATTTATTTTCTCATCTTTATAATTTATATCAAAAGTTTTTGTTGCAAAATTCCCTAATTTTATTGTAAAAAAATTTTTTTTCTCTTCTTTTTCAACTTCTACTTTTTCTTCTTTTTTTTCAATTTTTTCTTCAGTTTTTTCTTTTTCAATTTCTTTTTCTTCTATTTTAATTTGTGGCATTTGAGGAAATGTTATAGTTGTGAATGGAATGGATGGCAGAATATAAAATATTTCTGTTTTTTTGCCTGAAAGGTCTTTTCCTTCAATTTCTTCATAAATATCTATATTTTGTGAATAGGAAAATAAAGAGAAGGAAAAAATTCCAGTTATAATTATTTTTTTAATTCCTTCAATGATTTTTCTGATTTTTCTTTCCATTCTTTAAATTGAGGATATAAGGTAATTACTTCTAAAAATTTTTCTTTTGCTTTTTCAATATTTCCATTTTTCTGATAAATTTTACCAAGATAAAAATTCATTTCTGCTTTAATAACTGGGTTATCTATTTTTAAATTTTCAAAAATATCCTTTGCTTTTTCATAATCTTCTTTCAGGTAATATATCTTTCCAGATAAAAATTCAATATAGTTATCCTTTTTATTTTCAAGAAATTTTTTAGCATAAACTTCGCCTTCTGTAAGTTTTTCTTCTTTAATCAGGATTTCTATAAGGTATGTAATTGCTTCTTCATAATAAGGGGTATTATTTTTTTCAACAATTTCTTTAAAATATTTTTCTGCCTCTTTCAAATTATTATCTTTATAAAATTTTTTCCCTTTAAGAAATGAAATCTGTAAAATAAAGGAACTTTCGGGATATTCCTTTATCAAAATTTCCCAGAATTTAAAACACTCATTGAAATCTCCTTTAATATAATTTACATAACCTGCAAAAAAAACTGCCTTTTCTCTAATTGAATTTTCTTCTTTTGCAGAATCTATTGCTTTTTTCAGATAAAAAATGCTTCTTTCAAAATCCTTTTTGTTAAAATTTATTATTCCAATTTTAAAATATATCTCAGGTATTTCTTTTTTATCCGGAAATTTATTAATTATTGAAATTAAATTTTCCTCTGCTTTTTCCCAGTTTTCAAGTAAAGTGTAAATGTTTGCCTTTTCATTTAAAACATTAAAAGCAAGGTCTGTTTCACCTTTAAATTCAATATCATTTAAAATTTCAATTGATTTTAAAAGATTCCCTTTCCTTTTTTCAATCATTGCAAGTTGAAATTTTGCCCATTGTGAAAAAACTGAATTTTCTTCTAATAGTTCTCTATAATACTTTTCTGCTTCCTCATAATTTTGTAGATTTAAATAACAATCGCCTATTTTAAGTTTGCTATCAGAAAGCATATCTCCTTTTCCTTCTTTTAAAACTCTTTCAAAATATTCTTTTGCTTTTGAAAAATTTCCTGAGAGAAACTCACAAATACCAATATAATAATTTGCCCAAACTGTTAAATCTTTATTTTTAAAATCATTTAGAATTAAATAAAAAAATCCCTCTGCTTCTGAAATTTTTTTGCTTTTAAATAAATTCAAACCTTTTTCAAATATTTTTTCGGATAACTGTTTTTCAATATTTTCATCAGGACCAAATTTAATCTTATATTCACTGTATGAATTTAAACTCAAATCAATATGGTCAAGTTTTAAATAAGCAGGAATTAAAAAATGATATGCATTTTTAAGATATTGAGATAGGGGAAACCATTTTATTATTATTTCAAATTTTTCTATTGCTTTATCGTATTTTTCAAGTTTTAGGAGATTATAACCATAAAGAAGGTAGGCATAGTCAATATAATCTTTTTCTCCACTGCCAATATACTCTTCAATATACCTATTTGATAACTCATAGAAACCATTTTCTGAAGATGTAATTGCAAATTTTAGATAATCTTTGCTGGTTTCCCCTATCCCAATTAGTGTCAGGAGAAGATACAAAAAGATTTGTTTCTTCAACATTCAGGACTCTTTTCAAATTATATTTTCACAACATTAACTGCCTGAAGCCCTTTATCTCTTTTCACAACCTCAAATTCAACTGCATCACCTTCATTAAGGGTCTTATAACCCTGGCCTACAATTGAACTGTAATGCACAAATACATCTTCTCCATTCTCCCTCTCAATGAAGCCAAATCCCTTCTTGTTGTTGAACCACTTCACTTTACCTTTTTCTTTTGCCACTCTTTCTTCCCTCCTTTCTCCTCCCAGAAAATTTAAAAATTGCTTTTAAATCTCCGGGGTAATTTTTAGATTTTATGGATTGGAAAAACTCCTTCCCTAAAATCCTCCTTTATTTTTACATTTTATACTATTTCTATAATTCTGTCAAATCTAAATGTCCTTTCTTCATCCCTTAAATAACAAAATGCTCTTAAATATTTTACACTATTTTCTTCTATTATTCCAAGTGGTAAAATTTTTCTTTTTGTAATTTCTTTTTTCATTTCATTATTTTTATTGCTTACATATATTATAGTCAATTTTTCTCTTCTTTCAATTGCCTTTAAAATTTTACTATATATTTCCCGATTAAAATATATTTTATTACCAATTTGATTTATGTCAAATATTATTATTTTTTGAACAAAATCAATATCATATTCATCCTCTATATTTTCACAAAATGATTTAAAAACTTCAAATGCTATCCTTGCATCGTCTTCTGCTCTGTGTTCTGCAATCCGCTTAATATTGAAATTTTTTGAGAGATTATCCAAAGAATTACTCCTGAAATTAAAAAATTTTTTTGCTATTAAAAGAGTATCTATAATTCTAATTTCTGGAAATGGGAAATTGCTTCTCTCAAACTCTTTTTTTAAAAACTGAATATCAAAATTTGCATTGTGGCATAAAATTATCTCATCTTTCATAAAATTATAAATCTCTCCAACTATATCTTTAAATTTAGGAGAATCTTTAACATCCTCACTTTTAATACCACTTATAGAATAAAATTCTCCAGTTTCAGGATTTATAAGTTGAACAAATTTTTTTTCAATCTGGAAATTTTTAAATTTTAATAAAGCAATTTCAATAATTCTATCTTTTTCTGGATTAAGTCCTGTTGTTTCAGTATCAAGTGCTACAATTTCTGGAATTTTTATTTTCATTATCCAACAAGTTTTAAATATTTTTCAGGGTCCTTTTCAAATTTCTCTTTACATTGAATACTGCAAAAATAATATTTCTTCCCTTCTCTTTCAGCAACATTTTTTGTTTCTTTGGTAAGCCATTTTCTACATACAATATCCTTATATTTTTTCTTTCCCATTTTTACTCCTTTATATAAATGTTGTTGGAAAAAATCCAGTTTTTACCATTTAAAAAAACTTCTACTCTGTAATTTCCAGCATCTTTAATTTTAATTTCTTCTTTATATATTACCTCTTCCATAATTATTTTACCATTTTTTATCAGTTTTGTCTTTGCTTTTACAGGGTTTTTTATCAATAATACATCTCCTTTTTCCCCCTTGTCTCCACATACATATTTTCCATTTTTCTCTCCAAAGTAAAAATTAGAACTATCCATTATATAATCATTTGCAAAAAATAAATTTCCTTTTTTTATAGATGTGAGTATTTTTATTTTATCCTTTTTAAAATCCCCTGAAAGTTCTTCTTTTAAATATAGATGGTTTCTTAATGTTTTGAACACATTTTTATATGAAAAATTTTTTTTAAAATCAAGGATTTTTAAATAAGGAGTTAATGAATGAATATCAAGACCTGCAAAACCAGTTATTCCTTTTTCAAGATTTAATTTATCCCATTTTTTAAGAATTCTTTCATCAGGAGCATCAACATTAAGAAAATTAAAGTATCTTAACGGAATATTGTAAATTTTTGTTTTATTTGCCCACTCAAAAAGACAAGACCAGATTTCAATTCCATCAAAAATAGCATCCCATTTTGTCCATTTATAATCTTTCTTAATAAAAAAAAGACGGTGTTTCCCATAAGGATGAGCAATAAGTTTTATAAATTTCTCCTTCTCATAAAGAATACTTTCAATTTCTTTTTCATCTGTCCATTTATTATTTCCGATAAGTATAAAATGGTCTTTCTTCTTTCTGTCAACTTCTTCAGCATGAATAATCAGAATATCGTCATAATAACCTTCAAGTTCAAATATATACTCATATTTTTCTTTTCCCTTTTTGGGTGTATGAGATGTAAGAATAACAAAATCCAATTTTGCCTTTTTGGCCTCCTTAAAAATTATATCTATGTATTCCTCTGCCCTTTTTAAAGGAAAATGAACATGTATTACTCCAATAACCTCATTATATATTGACTTTTGGCTCATTTCATTGTATTATACCATAAATATATTATATGGCCCCATCGTCTAATGGTCAGGACAGGTGGTTCTCAGCCATCAGGCACGGGTTCGAATCCCGTTGGGGCTAAAAGCAACTTTCTGGATAAACAGAAATTATTCAGAAAAAGGAGGCAAATATGAAGGAATTACTCAAAATAAATCCTGAAAGAGTAAGAGATTTTCTTGTTGAATTTTTAAGGGATGAATTTAAAAAGGCAAATAAAGAAACTGCAATTTTCGGGATGTCAGGAGGAATTGATTCAACAGTTGTAGGTTATTTATGCAAAATTGCTTTTGGGAGAAATAATACCTATGGAATAATCTTACCTTATAAAAATACGCCAAAAATTTCGGTTGACCATGCTTATATGGTTGGAAGAACTCTCGGAATAAGATATTTAAGATTTAATGTAACTCCACAAATTGACTATTATTTCAAAAATTTCCCTCAAGCAGATAAAATCAGAATAGGAAATAAAATCTCAAGAGAAAGAATGAGTATACTTTATGACCTTTCATCACATTTTGATGGTATTGTTGTTGGTTCAAGTAATAAGAGTGAAATTTATCTTGGATATGGAACTCTTTTTGGAGACCTTGCATGGCTTATAAATCCACTTGGAGACCTTTTCAAAACAGAAATATATCAACTTGCTGAATTTCTTGGTGTTCCAAAAGAAATAATTGAGAAGAAACCAAGTGCTGAATTATGGGAAGGTCAGACAGATGAAAATGAACTCGGTTTTTCTTATAAGGAAGCAGATATTGTTCTTTATTATTATATTGAAAAAAATATGAAGCCAGAAGAAATTATAGGTCAAACAAAAATAAATCCTGAAACAGTGAATAAAGTAATTGAAAAATTTAAAAAGACGGAATTTAAAAGAAAAGCACCAAAAATTGCAAAGATACCAGATGAAATAAAATACTAATACTTTTCTTTAATTCTTTCTATCGCAAGATTAACTCTGTTTATAAGTTCGTCAAGTTGTATGGTGTTGCTTTTTTTATTTATAAGGATATTAATTCCCGGGAGTAAAAAAGGTCTTGTTATTAGATATTGATTCCCATTTTTTTCTCCTAAAAGTCCTTCTATTGTAAATCTATTATTTTTTATTGTAACTTTCCCTTTTATTTCCTTATAATAAAAATTTGAACTTCCAGCCATTTTAATAGGATTCCCACCACTTAAAGCAGAAAGTATTTCAATTGCACCAAAGTTCATAAATTGTTTTGTTCCCTTTTTTCTTACAGAATTAAAAACTGTTTCTATTTCAAAATTCCCATTTCCTAAATTAAATTCGCCTTTGATATCCATTAAACCTTCAAATAAAATTTTCTCACTAAAAGAAAAAGCAAGTTTTTTTATATTTATATTCTTGATCAAAAATTCCCCATTTATAGAAGAAAAATTTAAATTTTTGATATCAAGATTACCATTACCTTCGTAAAAAGAAAAATTTATATGACCATCAAAATTTTTATTGAAATTACCATTAATGTTTTCAATTACAAGTTTTCCATAATTTATATTTTTACACGAGAAAAAATTCTCAGGTGTTTTAAATTTAATATCATTAAATTTTATATCTTTGAAATTGAAATTTTTTGAAGTGAAGCAAGATTTTCCATCAAAATAAATTTTTTTTTTGAAAAATTTAATACAAATTTACTGGATGAAATTTTTGAACCTTCCATTTTAAGATTATATTTTTTTCTTATTTCTTCTGGAAGTAGTTTTAAAAATTCATCAAGCGAAAATTCTTCTGTATCAAAGGAAAATTCAAATTCCTTTTCTGAAATAAATCCACTGAATATAATCTTTTCTCCTTTTTCATTTACAAGAATACCTTCATCCAGTAATCCCTTTTTTTCCAGAGGTAAATATTTCCCCTTAATATTAAGAGAAAAATTGTCATTATATTTTTCCTGAGAAAGTCCTTTTATTTCCAGATTGAATCTAATTTCCTTTATATTTTCTTTCTCTTTTTCTATAAAAACTTCCCCATAAATTTTCCCATCAAATGGTATCTTATATTTTGTTAATCCAGAAATTTCCTTTACCTTAACTCCATTAAGTTCTATAATACCCTCAAATTTTTCCTTCCCCCAGTTTTCAAAATTCCCATAAAATTTAAGATTACCAATATTTTCTATTTCAATTTTTGTTGTTGTGATATTTACATTTCCATTGATAATATTGCCTTTAATCTTTCCTTCTATATTAACTTTTTTCTTTTCAAAGTCAGAAGAAAGTTCTCCTGGGCCTTCAAAAGCAAAAGCATTTTTCACAAAAGAATGTTTTAATTTAAGTTTATCAATCTTTACAGAAATCCAGGTATCTTTATATGTAAGGTCTTCAAGATTTACTTCTTTAGGTTCAAAATTTATATCTTTTACTTTCCATCTTTCGGTAAAATTTATTTTTTTAACAAGGATATTTTTAAAGGTTATAAAGGAAAAAATTAAAAATAATATTGCTAAAAAAAATGAAATTAAAAAAAACTTAGCCCTTTTACTTAATTTTTTGTTAATTATTTCCCCTCCCATTTATCATAACAGATTATCTCTTCTAAATTCTTTCTGTCTTTTGTTTCTTTAAAAACATCTGGATTCTTAGGATATCCAAGTGGAGTAAGTGCAACAACATTAACATCTTCTGGAATTCCAAGAAATTTTTTAATACCTTCATTATCAAACGAACCAATCCAGCATGTTCCAAGTCCCTCTGCTCTTGCAGAAAGAGTTAAGTGGTCCATAGCAATAGCAACATCAACTATCATACTGTAATCTCCCATCCATCCACCTCTATTGTAATGTATATTTCTACCGCAAGCAACAATTAAGATAGGTGCCTCTGCAACAAATTTTTGACCTTCACATAATTCAACCATTTTCTTTTTCCTTTCCTCATCCTTAATTATTATAAATCTCCATGGCTGCCTGTTATTTCCGCTTGGTGCAATTCTCGCTGCATTTAAAATCCTTTTTAATACATCATCAGGAATTGGGTCTTTTTTATAACTTCTTACACTCCTCCTTGTTTTTATTACTTCGTAGAAATCCATATTCCCCTCCTTTATTTTACTTCTACACTTCCTGTCTTTGGGTCATAAACAAATTTCATTCCTTCAGGTGGCTGGGGTAATTTTTCTATATATCCTTTTTCAACAAGTTCGTCAAGAGAATTTGGATATCTGCCTTCCTGAATCTGAAATGTATTTATTTTATTTTTAAGATATAAAATATCATCCATTGCTTTTGCTTTTTTCATTGCTCTTCCCATTGTTTCTCCATATTTTTTAGGTGCATTCAAAGGAGTTAATTTCTCTTTCTTTTTACTGCAGGAAACAAAAATTAAAAGGATAAATAGAATAAAAAGAAAATTTTTCATCTTTCCCCCCTCCTTTTTTATAAAATTGGTAAATATGTTTTTATTTCATATTCATGTATTCTTTTTCTGTATTCATCCCATTCAATCTTTTTCGCAGTTATTAAATTCTCAAATATATGTTCTCCAAGTGTTTCTTTTAATAAATCACTTCTTTCTGCTATTTCAATTGCTTCAATTAAACTACCAGGCAAAACATCAAGATTCAATCTTTTTCTATCTTCTTCTGTTAAATGGTAAACATCAATTTCAAGTGGGTCTGGTAATGAGTAATTTTTCTCTATCCCTTTTAATCCAGCAGAAACCATACATGCAAAAGCAAGATATGGATTACATGCAGGGTCTGGTGAGCGAAATTCTATCCTTGTTGATTTTTCTTTTCCAGGTCTATACATAGGAACTCTTATTAATGTGCTTCTATTCCTTCTCGCCCAGCATATATAAACAGGCGCCTCATATCCAGGAACAAGTCGCTTATATGAATTTACCCATTGATTGCATACAAGTGTTATTTCTTTTGAATGATAAAGAAGACCTGCTATATATTTCTTTGCAATATCACTTAAATAAAATTCATCTTTTGGGTCAAAAAATGCATTTTTATCTCCTTTAAATAATGATTGATGTGTATGCATTCCACTTCCATTTATTCCATATATTGGTTTTGGCATGAATGTTAAATATAGCCCATGCTTTGAAGCAATTTCCTTTGCAACCATTCTGTAAAACATCACTATATCTGCCATTGTTAATGCATCTGTATATCTTAAATCAATTTCATGCTGACTTGGTGCAACTTCATGATGAGAATATTCAACCTTAATTCCCATATCTTCAAGTGTTAAAATTATCTCCCTTCTTAC
>Ga0078972_1002723_pt1 | contig 56818 bp, 49 predicted proteins | sample YelNatPaOPGAMG01_FD_67568 | JGI IMG/M metagenome (GOLD analysis project Ga0078972, IMG submission 67568) | Hot spring thermophilic microbial communities from Obsidian Pool, Yellowstone National Park, USA - OP-RAMG-01 (SPADES assembly) (version 2) | ecosystem: Environmental > Aquatic > Thermal...
CCTCAGCCGAGACTCCTTCCCTCGTCACCAGCCCATAGTTTACTCTCATCACCGGTGGCGTCAAAACTCGGTGAGACGCCACCCTTGGTTCAATGCGGCTTGCGTCTGGCTTTTGGCTATTCGTTCTGTTAAGGTTCACGATTTGACAAGAATTAGAACATCTCCGCGCGCGGAGAGGGGGAACGAGGGGGTGAGGTCTGCACAGCCCGGCGCTTCAGCGTCGGGCGACGAGGAACCGCGAATCCACGCCAATGAACGCGAATTCGCCCCAACCCGCGCAACGCTTCGCCCTTCAGCCCGATGCTTCAGCGTCGGGCGTGGCGGCGCGCACCTCACCCCCAGCCTTCGGCTTCCCCCTCTCCGCGCGCGGAGAGGGGGAACGAGGGGGTGAGGTCTGCACCGCCCGATGCTTCGGCGTCGGGCGCCCAGTAACCGCGAATCCACGCCAATGAACGCGAATTTCCCCTAGCCCGCAGGGCTTCGCCCCTTCAGCCCGATGCTTCAGCGCCGGGCGTGGCGGCGCGCACCTCACCCCCAGCCTTCGGCTTCCCCCTCTCCGCACGCGGAGAGGGGGAACGAGGGGGTGAGGTCAGCGCGCACGCGCAGCCCTGAACCCCCACATAAGGTTGCGAAGGACCTGCGCGCACCAGCTCGCTCTCGGCTGAAGAGCGGATACCGGGCGCTCCAGTCTGCATCGGTCAACCCCAGGGCCAAGAGGGCTTGGGCCACCGTGTGGCGCGCGGTTGACGCCCGCGCGATTCTCCCGTACAATACCACCAACGTTCCCAGGAGGACTCGCTTGTTCAGGACTGCTGCCATCCGAATAGGGGTCTTGTTCGCCATTCTCGCCACCCTGGGAACCGTCTCCGCCGCCGGCCCGCGCCTGCCCGTCCGCCGCCCCGCCGCATCGTACTGGGATCGGATTCACGACGCGGTGCAGGCGGGCGCCATTTCCGCCGACCAGGGCCTCGTGTACGGGGTTACCGCCCTGTTCGCCCCCGAGCAACTCCCGCGCCCCTTCGCCCTGGGCCAGCGCGGCAAATGCGGCACGCCCGTTCTCGTTGAGGCCGAAGGGCGCTGGGCGGCGCTCCCCGAATGGGCGCGGGCGGCGCTGGCGCAGTGGCCGGTGGCCGCCGGCGTCCGTGGGCTCACGCGAACCGACACGCGCCCGCCCCTCAGCGGGCCGGAGATCACCCTGGCCACCGACCACTTTCTGCTCCACTACACCCTCTCGGGCACAGACGCGGTAGCCAGCACCGACGCCAACGCCAATGGAGTGCCCGACTACGTGGAAGCCGTCGCGCAGGCCATGGAGCGCTCGCGCCAGGTGCAGGTGCAAACGTTGGGCTGGCTGGAACCGCCCTCCGACGAGAACACCGACCCAGGCTCCCCGCTATACGATATCTACATCGCCCGCCTCTCCGTGGACGGCCTCACGTTCCCCGAGGCCATCAAGGGAGACAACGAGCATTCGCCAGGCCGCGTGGAGCCGTTCGCCCGCACCAGTTACATCGCCCTGCACCATCGCCTGCCGCTTCCCGTCCTCCAGGTAACCGCCGCGCACGAGTACCAGCACGCGATCCAGTTCGGCTACAATGCGGCGGCAGATGGGTTTGACGCCCGCCGCTGGCTTATGGAGGGCACGGCAACCTGGATGGAAGACCAGGTTTACGACGACATCAATGACAACGTGGGCTATTTGCCCAACCTCTTCTCGGGCCCCGACCGCTCCCTTGCGGAGCCGCAGAACCACTACGCTTCGTGGATTTTCTTCCAGTACCTGGAGGAGCATGGCGGAGGCCCCGAGGTCATGCGCGACATATGGGAGCGCGGCGTGCCCCTGGAAGGCGATTTTTCCACGCGCGTCATCCGCGACGCACTCCTGGCGCGCGGGCGCGACTTCGGCGCCACGTTCCTGTCTTTCTGCTCCGCGAATCTCCTCCTGACGCCGTGCGAACTGGCGCCAGGCCCTTTCTGCTACGATGATGCGCTCCTGTACCGCGAGCACGCGGGCTCGGCGCTGATTGAGGGAACGTTCACGGTCGCCAACGGCGAATGGGCCTACATCCCGCCCGACGGGGTGCAGCCGCTCGCGTGCGACAATATCCGCGTCGTTTCGCAAAGCGGCCGTGTCGCCGCCAGCGGGTATTCGGGAGCGCCAGGCACCACACTGATGGCCGCATGGCTCGGCGCGAGGGGTTTCGCTGCCGAAGCCATCCCCGTGCCGGTGCAGAACGACCCGCTCCCGCCGCAGTCCGCCGTCTATCCAGGTCTCTACCAGAACCTGTACCTCGTCGTCGCCAACGTAAGCGACCCCGCCGAGGCCACGCTCGCCTGGGCGCGCTACGGGGTCATCTTCGCCGGAACGGACGCAGACACGCCCACCCCTACGCCCACGGCTTCCCCCACAGCCACCCCAACGCCGTCGCCGACGCCCACCCGCACTCCGACGCCTGGCGCATCCCGACGCCTCTGGCTGCCCATCGCCATCGCCGAGTAGGCAGGGAGCAATTACCGCTTGGGGAACTCCTTCGCCCACACCTGGCCGCGCCACTGGATTTCGGCCCTCGCAATCCACTGGCCGGGCGCGTAGGTCAAGGCGCGGAAGACGGCTTCCTTCTTCTCGCCAGGTTTCAGCGGGCGCAGGTCGTCGGGGCTGTAGTACCACGTGATGACCGGCCGCTCCCCCTCGCCGTCGGTGAGATAGAACACCGGTAGCACGTTGCCGGGCAGGACTTGCGAGGATGCATTCTGAATCGTAACGCGGATGTTGAAACTGCGGTCGTGATAAGCCGGGTCGGCGGGGTACTTGTCGGGATTGGCAAGGTATTCGCCCTCGTACCACCACTCGCCCCACGTGATGCGCAGGTCTCCGGGCAGGGCCGTGGGTTCGGGCGTGCCCGCGGGCGTCGGAGAAACGGCCACCGTCGGCGATGGGGTGAGCGTAGGCGTGGGAGTCTTCACAGCCAGCGGCGACGCCGCGGGGGTTACCGGAGCAGGCGATGGTTCGGGGGTCCGCCCGCCGCAGCCTCCCGCCAACGCAACGAGAAGGAGCATCATCGCGATAAGTCCGATTGTTGTGCTCTTTCTGCTCATCCGTTCCTCCATACCGCGCCTGCGCAAGATTCACGCGCCAGTCCGAGATTCCTCACCGCCGCCCCGCCCGCCATGAGGCGTAGGCCAGCCACAGCCCGAGAGCGACAGCCACGAGCATGGCCAGCCCGCTAGCGACCGCCGCCCAGACCCGCGCCTGCCCCCACAGCGCCGCCGCGCCCAGAATCGCCGAGGCGACCACCAGCGCGCCGACAACCACGCTGGCCGATAGGCGGGTCATGGTGCGGTCCACCCGCTGCAGGCTTTCCCGGACATCGTCCAGACGCACGCCCAACCGCAGGTCGCCTCGCTCTAGCCGATCCAGCAGCCTCGGCGCATGGGCCGGAAGGTACAGCAGCAGTTCCAGCCATTCCTGGAACCCCGATGTGGCCCGCGTGAAAATCGCGGTTGGCGACACCAGCCGCGCCGCCAGGTCTCGCGCGTAAGGCTCCGCAACGGTCAGGATGCTGAAATCCGGCGCCAACTTCGCGCCCAGGCCCTCCATCATCACCAGCGCCTTCGCCAGCAGCCAGTACTCCGAAGGCAACCGCACGCGATGGCGAAACACCATGGGCAGAATGTCATCCCAGAGTTCCGACACGCGCATCTCCCCCAGCCGCACATCCTGATACTTGTGCACCAGTCGGTCCAGATCGCGCTGGAGTGCCACGCGGTTGGCCCCGTATCCCACCGCTTCCATGCGAATCAACTCGTCCACCACGGCAGCGGTGTCGCGCCGCACCGCAGAGACAAACAGCCGCGCCAGCGCAATCTGGTCGGCCGGGTTCATGTACCCCACCATCCCGAAGTCCATCGCGCCGATGGCCCCGTCGTCAAGGATGAAAAAGTTCCCGGGATGGGGGTCGGCGTGGAAGCAGCCCAGGTCAAACACCTCGCGGATCACGATGCGCGCCGCTTCCTCGGCCAGCGCCTGGCGGTCCACGCCGGCGCGGTCCAGGGCGTCCAGATCGTCTATGCGGACACCTCGCAGCCGCTCCAGTGTGAGCACGCGCCGCGTCGTGTACGCCCAGAACACCTTCGGGATGCGCACGGCGGGGTCCTCGGCAAAATACGCGCGAAAACGCTCCGCATTCCGCCCCTCGCGCACGTAGTCCAACTCCATGCGCAGCGTGTAGGCGAAATCCTCTACGATGGCCGGGAAGTCGTACACCTGCCCCCACCGCGTGCGCTCCCGTGCAAGCGCAGCCAGGTCGCCGAGGATATCCAGGTCTGCCGCGATGGTGTCCTCAATCCCCGGCCGCTGCACCTTCACGACCACCTCTTCGCCAGAGCGAAGCGTCGCCGCATGAACCTGGCCCAGCGAAGCCGCGGCTATCGGCTCCTCGTCAAAACTGCTGAAGACTTCCGGAATCGGCGCCCCCAGTTCGCGCTCCACGCACGCCCGAACCGAATCCCACGGCGCTGGCGCGACGGCATCCTGCAACTTGGCCAATTCGGACAGGAGCGCGGGCGGAATCAGGTCGGGTCTGGTGCTCAGAATCTGGCCGATTTTCACAAACGTAGGCCCGAGTTCTTCAATGGCCTGGCGAACCCTGGCTTCCGTGCTCAACCGATCCGAAACCGCGTAGCCTGTAACGAGCCGCAGGGGCCACGGCGCGTAGCCGGCAATCCCCAACTGCTCCACGACGTTGAGGAACCCGTGCCGCACCAAGATGCCGACGATCTCCCTGTACCGGCCCAGATTCCTGTACCGACGCCGAAACTCCAACATGCGCCTCAACCTTCAAACACCCGGCGCAACGCATCCTCGTGTTCCTGCACGGCCCTCTCGCCCGCTGCGATGCATTCGGGGATGCGCGTGAAGCCCGTGAACGTGCCAACGCTCGCAGGGACCTCAGGGCGAATCAGCACATCGGCAGGGCATTGCTCCAGGCGCAGGTCCGTCAGCGTCGCCATGATGAGATCAAACCCCCGCTGCATCAGGGCCATGAGTCGCGGCGCAGGCACCAGAGACGTGCCATCGTCCGCGTTGTCGCTGCCCAGACATGGCGCGCTCCGGGGGCACACATCCACCGCCACGACCCGCTCGGCGCCCATCTCCCTGGCGAGCGCCACGGGCAGGTTGTCCGACGCGCCACCGTCCACCAGGGTCCGGCCCCCGATCTCTACCGGCGCGAAGACTCCCGGGAAGGCCATCGTCGCCCGAACGGCAAGCGCCACATCCCCATCGCGGAGAGGCACCTGCTCGCCCGTGGTGCAGTCCACCGCCATGAGGCCCAACGGTACCGCCAAGTCTTGGAAGCGAGCCTTCCGCAACTTGGTACGGAAGTAGTGCAGCAGACGGTCGCCCGCGATGAGGCCGGTCGCAGTCGGTTTTCGGTCCAGCAGTTGCGCCAGGCGGCGCAGGCTCGTCAGCGCCAGCGCCTCCTGTTCCATCTCGGCAACGCTCATACCCGAGGCGTAGGCGGCGGCGACGATGCCCCCCATGCTGGCCCCCGTCAGCAAATCGGGACGCCAGCCGCGCGCTTCCAGCGCCTTCAGCACGCCGATGTGGGCGAAGCCACGCACTCCGCCGCCGGACAGGGTCAACGCAATTCGGCCCGATCTCATGCTCGTTACTCCTGTAAGTGGTGCGTAAGCCCGGGAGTTGCGCTTCACTATACCGCCAACCCGCCATCCCGTCAAGGCGCGCATGGCCCGCGGCCGCCTCGCGTCGTGTGCCGTCATTCAGATTTGACTTTTTCGCCGGAACTCGTACAATATCCATGCAAAACCGAATACTTCGCTGTTGCAATGAAAAGGCAGTAGCAAATCTGTATCGCGTCGCGCTACTGCCTTTGTTTTGCGCCCGAAACGAGGTGGAAAGTATCCATGGCTGAACTGAACCAAATCCGAAACATCGGCATTATTGCCCACATAGACGCAGGGAAAACGACCACGACGGAGCGAATCCTGTACCACACCGGCCAGACCTATCGGCTCGGCAGCGTGGACGAGGGCACAACCGTTACGGACTTCCTGCCGCAGGAACGCGAGCGAGGCATCACCATCCAGTCCGCCGCGGTTACCTGCCAGTGGCAAGGGCACCACATCAACATCATTGACACGCCCGGCCACATTGACTTCACCGCCGAGGTCCAGCGGTCGCTGCGCGTGCTGGACGGGGGCGTTGTGGTGTTTGACGGCGTCGCCGGCGTGGAGCCGCAGTCGGAAACCGTCTGGCGCCAGGCCGACCGCTTCGGCGTGCCGCGCATCGGCTTCGTCAACAAGATGGACCGAACGGGAGCGAACTTCGCGCGTGTGCTGGACATGGCCCGCCGTCGCCTCTCGTGCAACCCCATCGCGGTGCAAATCCCCATCGGCTCCGAAGCGTCGTTTGAGGGCGTCGTAGACCTGCTCGCCATGAAGGCCGTCCGTTTTGACGAAGACGGGCAGCCTGTTGACGGGCCAATCCCCCCTGCCCTGGAGGCCGAAGCCCTGTCCTGGCGAGAGCGGATGATTGAGCAACTCGCCGACGTGGACGACGCCATCGCCGAGCGCTACCTGGAAGGGGAAGAGTTGGACGCCGCGATGCTATCGGCGGCCCTGCGCGCGGCCACCCTGAACGGCAAGGCCATCCCGTTCTTGTGCGGCAGCGCGGCGAAAAACAAGGGCATCCAGCCCCTGCTGGACGCCGTCGTGGCCTATCTGCCCTCGCCGTCCGACATGCACGCCATTGAGGGCACATCTCCCGAAACCGACGAGACGGTCATCTGCCGTCCCAGCGCCGACGAGCCTGCCGCGGCCCTGGCGTTCAAAATCACCACCGACCCCTACATGGGGCGGCTTGTCTTCATCCGCGTGTACTCGGGCAGCATCCGCAAGGGTGAGTCCTACTACAACCCCCTCGCGGGGCAGAAAGAGCGCGTGGGGCGGTTGGTTCGCATGCACGCCGACCGCCGCGAAGAGGTGGAGGTCATCTCCACCGGCGACATCGGCGCCATCCTGGGCTTCAAGGCCGTGTCCACCGGCGATACCCTGTGCGATCCGGCCCGGCCTGTCGTCCTGGAGAAGATCAACTTCCCGACGCCGGTCATCTCCGTGGCCATCGCCCCCGTATCGCGGGCCGACGAGGCCAAATTGGGCGCGGCCCTGGCTCGCCTCGCCGACGAAGACCCGACCATCCACCTGCGCCAGGACGAGCGCACTGGCGAGACGATCCTGTCGGGCATGGGCGAACTCCACCTGGACGTCTTCGTGGATCGCCTGCGGCGCGAGTTCAACGTCCGCGCCAATGTGAGCGAGCCGCGCGTCGCCTACTGCGAGACCATCACCAGGCCCGTAACGGCGGAATATCGCCTGGTGCGCCAGACCGGCGGCCACGGGCAATTCGCCCACGTCATCCTGGAGATGGAGCCTCTGCCGCCCGGCACGGGATACCAGTTTGAGGATCGCCTGCGCGGCACGTCCATTCCGCGCAAGTTCGTCCCGGCCATTGAGGCGGGCATCCGCGACGGGCTTGAGCACGGCGTCCTGGCCCAGAACCCGATGGTGGACATCAAGGTTGCGCTCGTGGACGGGAACTACCACGAGGTGGACTCGTCCGACATGGCCTTCCGCACGGCGGCATCCATCGCCGTCCGCGATGGAGCGCGCAATGCCAATCCCGTCCTCCTGGAACCCATCATGAAACTGGAAGTGGTAACGCCCGAGGAGTACACGGGAGAAGTCATCGGCGACATCAACATGCGCCGAGGCAGCCTGGTCGGCATGGAACCCCGCGACGGCTCCATCGTCGTGGAGGCGCACGTGCCCCTGGCCAACCTGTTCGGCTATGCCACCATCCTGCGCTCCAAGACACAGGGGCGCGGCGTCTTCACCATGGAATTCCACCATTACGCCCAGGTGGCGCCCGACATCGCCCGCGCCATCATAGAGCGCGCCGCCGCGTAGTTACACCGCATCAACGACGAGACGGGAGGCCCGCGATGGGTCTCCCGTCTTCTTTCCCGCCAACCCTAGCCGAGACTGCCGACGACGGCTTCTACCTCGCGCAGAATCTCGCACGACTTCACCAGTTCCTTCATTGTGTTGTGATCGGGGTACAGCGGGCGGTCCACGTCCAGGAAGGCCACATGGCGGCGGATGACCTCCTTGGCCTTCGCCACCCCGTGTCCCACCTTGTGCGTGCGGAAGTCCAGCGCCTGCGCCGCCGCCATGAACTCAATCCCCAGGACGCCATAGGCGTTGTCCAGAATCTGCATGTTCTTGATAGCCGTGTTCATCCCCATGGACACAAAATCTTCCTGGTCTGCGGCAGCAGGGATGGACTGAATGGACGCCGGCATGGACAGGATGCGCTGCTCCACAATCTGCATGTCGGCCGTGTACTGGCTCAGCATGAGGCCCGAGAACATGCCCGCACCCTTGGTCAGGAAGGCGGGCAGGCCCACGCTCAGCGCCGGATTGTTCAGGCGGTTCAGCCTGCGCTCCGACAGGACGGAGACCATCGTAATCGCCGCACCGGCCATGTCCATCGGCAACGACACCGGCGACCCCTGGAAGTTGGCCCCCGACAGTTGCAGCCGATCCTCTGGGAAGAAAATCGGGTTGTCGGCCACGCCGTTCAGTTCAATCTCCACCTGAGACCGCGCCCAGGCCAGCGCGTCGTGCGCCGCGCCAATGACCTGCGGCGTGGACCGCATGGAGTAGGCGTCCTGCACCTTCACCTTCAGCCGCCCCTCGGCCAGGTCGCCGCCCGCCATCAACATGCGGATGGCGCGGGCGCTGCGGATCGCGCCTGGGAAGCCCCGCGCCTCGTGAATCTTCGGGTGGTACGGCTTCATGTTCGCCAGCAGCGCCTCCAGCGACATCGCCGCGGCGATCTCCGCCTGCTTCAGCCAGTTGTTGGCGTCGTACAGGAACAGGGCGCTCATCGCCGTGAGCACATTGGAGCCGTTGATGGCCGCCAAGCCGTCCCGCGCCTGCAACCCCGGAATGGGAATCCCGGCCCGCTCCATCGCCTCGCGCCCGGGGAGCAACTCGCCCTTGTAGTACGCCTGCCCCTCGCCCAGCAGGAGCAGCGCGATTTGGGACATCGGCGCCAAGTCGCCGCACGCGCCCACCGACCCCTTCTGGCACACGTAGGGCGTAACGCCCTTGTTCAGCATCTCCACCAGCGTCAGCGTGATCTCCGGGCGGCAGCCGGAGTTCCCATGCGCGTGCACATTGATGCGGCTTGCCATAGCCCCCCGCACGTACTCTATCGGCATGGGGTCTCCGATGCCCGCCGCGTGATTGTAGATGAGGTACCGCTGGAAATCCTTCACCTGCTCGTCGGTGAGCACGATCTCCGAGAACTCCCCGATGCCGGTGTTGACGCCGTACATGATCTCCCGCGCCTGGATTTTCTCCTCCAGCATCGCGCGGCACGCCTTGATCTTCTCCAGCGAATCGGGGTGCAGTTCCACCCGCTCGTTGTCGCGGGCAATCCGCACCAGGGCATCCACCGTCAGGTTCTTTCCATTCAGGACAATTGTCATAGAGACGCCTCCTCAAAATTATGAGACACACCAAAGGAAGTGGGGCTTCAACGAAAGGTTGCGGGCTGTCAGAAGCAAAGAGGAATCTGGGTTACCGGCAAATACTTCACCTCCTCGTAAAGTATCCGTGCCTGTGGAACATTGCCACGCCATTGTACCGCGGCAGGGCGCATCTTGCCAAACCCGGCGCTCCGGCGCTTTGTTACATTCGCGTGCATTCGCGGTTACGTCGCAGCACGTAGGGCAGGTTCCCATACCTGCCGCTGGCTCCAGCGCTTTGTTACGTTCGCGTGCATTCGCGGTTACGTCGCAGCACGTAGGGCAGGTTTCCATACCTGCCCCTGGCTCCGGCGTTGTGTTACATTCGCGTGCATTCGCGGTTACGTCGCAGCACGTAGGGCAGGTTTCCATACCTGCCGCTGGCTCCGGCGTTGTGTTACATTCGCGTGCATTCGCGGTTACGTCGCAGGCGATGGCATTGGCGCTCTCCCGACAACCGGCCTATAATGTGCCGGCAGTTCGCTCGCATTCCGCCGTTCCGAGGAGGTGCCGACCATGCAAGACTCCAGGTCGCTGGACGAGCAGTGCGTCAATACCATCCGCTTCCTGTCGGCAGACGCCGTGCAGAAGGCCAATTCGGGCCACCCCGGCGCCCCCATGGGTGCCGCGCCGATGGCCTACATCCTGTGGGACCGCTTCCTCAAGCACAACCCGCGCAATCCGCACTGGCCCAACCGAGACCGCTTCGTGCTCTCGGCGGGGCATGCGTCCATGTTGCTGTACTCGCTCCTCCACCTCACCGGATACGACCTGTCGCTGGAGGACATCCTGAACTTCCGCCAGTGGGGCAGCAGGACGCCCGGCCACCCGGAGTATCCCCATACCCCAGGCGTGGAGGCCACCACCGGCCCACTCGGCCAGGGAATCAGCCACGCCGTCGGCATGGCCATCGCCGAGGCCCACCTGGCAGCGCGGTTCAACCGGCCCGGCTATCCCATCGTGGATCACCACACCTACGTCCTCGCCAGCGACGGCGACCTGATGGAGGGCGTGGCTTCGGAGGCCTGCTCGCTGGCAGGACACCTGCGGCTGGGCAAACTCATCGTCCTCTACGACGCCAACCGCATCTCCCTGGCCGGCTCCACTGACCTTGCGTTCACCGAGGACGTGGCCAAGCGCTTCCGCGCTTATGGCTGGCACGTCCAGCGCGTGGACGATGGCAACAACCTTGCGGCTATAGAGGCAGCCATCCGAAGGGCGAAGGCGCACCGTGCCCGCCCCTCGCTCGTCCTCGTGCGCACGATTCTGGGCTATGGCGCGCCGCGCAAGCAAAACACGTTTGAGGCGCACGGAGCGCCCCTGGGCGACGAGGAACTCCGCGCGGCCAAGGAAGCCCTCGGCTGGCCGCGAGAGCCGTTCCACATCCCTGCCGAGGCGCTGGCGCACTTGCGCTCGGCGGTGGCGCGCGGGCACGAAGCCGAAGCCCGCTGGCAAACCCTGTTGGCCCGCTACGAGAAAGCGTACCCTGACCTCGCCGCCGAGTTCCTGCGCCGCGCGGCAGGCCACCTGCCCGAAAACTGGGAGGCCAGCCTGCCCGTCTTCCCGCCGGACGCCAAAGGCCAGCCCACGCGCAAAGCGTCCGAGACCGTCCTCCAGCGCCTGGCCGCAGCCGTGCCCGAACTGATGGGCGGCTCCGGCGACTTGAACCCCTCCACCTTCACCTGGCTCAAGGGGCATGGCGACTTCCAAAGTCCCCGGCACAACCCCGAGGACCGGCAGGGCGCGGTGGGAGGCGAATGGGGCTACGGCGGGCGCAACATCCACTTCGGCGTCCGAGAGCACGCCATGGCCGCCATCGCCAACGGCATGGCGCTCCACGGCGGTATCATCCCCTACACGGCCACCTTCACCGTCTTCGCCGATTACATGCGCCCCTCCATGCGTCTGGCGGCCCTCATGGGCATCCGCGTCATCTACGTCTTCACCCACGACAGCATCGCCCTGGGCGAGGACGGCCCCACCCACCAGCCCGTGGAGCAGATCATGAGCCTGCGCGCCGTGCCCAACCTCACGGTCATCCGCCCCGCCGACGCAGCGGAGACGGCAGAAGCCTGGCGCGCGGCCCTGCTCAACACCCATGGCCCCACAGCCCTGTTCTTCACGCGGCAGAACGTGCCGACCCTGGACCGTTCCCGTCTGGCCCCCGCCGAGGGCCTGCGCCGAGGCGCCTACGTCCTGTGGCAGTCCGCGGACGGAACCCCCGACGTGATCCTGATCGGCACGGGCTCCGAGACGCACCTCGCCCTGCAAGCGGGGCAGCAACTGGCAGCCGAAGGGATCAACGCCAGAGTCGTCTCCATACCGTCGTGGGAACTCTTTGAGCAGCAACCAGAGGACTATCGGGAGAGCGTCCTGCCACGCGCCGTTCGCGCGCGGGTCTCCGTGGAGGCAGGCGTGCCGCTGGGCTGGGAGCGGTACGTCGGCGAGGATGGCGCCATCGTGGGACTTGGGCGCTTCGGAGCCAGCGCGCCCGGGCCGGTCGTGTACGCGAACCTGGGATTCACGGTGGAAAACGTAGCCGCCCATGGCCGCCAGGCGCTGAAGCGCGCGCGACGCTGATACGTGCGTTTGTGTTATGTCAACTTACGGCTGGTGGGTCAACGCGAGGCCAGCAGCGCCGCGCACAGGATCACCGCGCCGCCCACGCCCTGCCACAGGCTGATCGGCTGCCCCAGAAACAGCATGGACAGGACGATCACGCTGATCGGCTCCACCAGGAGAAGCACGCTCGCGGTCGTCGCCTCGGTGCGGCTGAGGCCCGCGTACATCAGCCCATACGGGACCGCCGTCCCGAAAATCGCAATGCCCAGAAAATCCCCCAGCGTGCGCAGCGTAACCGCCTTCGGCAATCCGAGGAACACTTCCCCACCCCAGTTCATCAACTTCATCGCCAGGCCGCCCAGGCAAAGCCACCCAAGCCCGAAGATGAACGACCACATCGTGAGCGCCAGTGGGCGCATCTGCTCGCGCACGCTCCCGCGCCGCCCCAGCACCACTACCCCCGCGTACACCACGCTGTTGGCCAGCGCGAAGAAATCCCCAATCCGAACCTGGCCCAGGCTCCGAATCGTCCAGAATTCCACCATGACCGCCGCGCCGGCCACTCCCGCCGCAATCCCCAGCCCTCTGCGCCAAGTCAGCCGCTCGCCCAGCGCTCGGGAGCCGATAAGCGCCACAAACACGGGATACAAGTACACGAGGAGGATCGCCTTTGCCGGCGGCGTGCCCAACGCGATGGAGAGCACGTACGTCGTGAACGCCGACACCATCAGCAACCCGTTGAAGGCAACCAGTGTCCACTGCCGCGGAGAAACGGGGCGCCTGTTCCCTGGCGAAACCCTCGCCAGAATGATGGCGAACACGCCGATGGACACCACCAGCCGCACCGCCACCTGCAACCCCACGCCGACCCCCGCTCGGCTCAGCCACGTAACGAAAAGCGGCAATGCCCCGAACGATACGCCCGCCAAAACGGTGAGGGCCGTTCCTGACCAATCGCGTCGTTCCATGTAGTGCTCCTGAGATGTTCGCGTGGATTCGCCTTCGCGGCGACGGGCAGATTGTAATCGCGCATAGCCTTTGGCACAAACGGACGCCAACAGTTCACGCGCCGCCACCCGATTTGACACGCCACACGGCTGTGCTAGAGTACAGGCGTGGCGTACCCGTCAGGGTGAGCAGACGAGTTTTGACCCGTCCTGACCCTTCTCCCACCGCCGCTTCCACTCTCGCCGGCAGCCCAGGCTGCCGCGCTCGCCCTCAAAGTCCATGTCTCGCCGCGCCGAGACAAGGAGAGTAACCCATGAGATCGCGACTGTTCATTCTCGGTTCTGTGTTTCTGGTTCTGGTTTCACTCATCCCTGGCCTGGTTGCTGCTCAAAGCCCCAGATCCCAGGCTCCAATGGGCACCGCGTTCACCTATCAAGGCCGCCTCAACGCAGGCGGAAGTCCCGCAGAAGGGCTATTTGACTTTGAGTTCAGACTGTACGACGCCGCAGAAGGCGGGGCTCTGGTCGGTGGCCCCATCAATCAGGTGGATGTGCCCGTCAGCCGGGGCCTGTTCACCGTGAGCCTGGACTTTGGCCCCGTCTTTACCGGCCAGGCGGCATGGCTGGAAGTGGCCGTCAAAGGCCCTGGAGACCCCGCCTTCACCACGCTGGCCCCCAGACAACCCCTGATGCCGACACCCTATGCGCTGCATGCGAACCACGCCGCGGATGCCAACACCGCCGGCGAACTGAAGACGGAGGTTGGCGGCATACGGCTGGAGCCAGGCGGTGTCTACTCCGGCGGCCCCAGCGTGATTGGCGGGTTCACGATGAACCACGCTATCCCAGGCTCCTACGGCGCTACCATCGGCGGCGGAGGTGGGCAACTCAAATTGCCACCGGACGTGGGCTACTGGATCAACACCGCAGGAAACTATGCCACGGTCGGCGGAGGCGCGGACAACCACGCGGAAGGCGAGAACTCTACCGTAGGCGGCGGGTTGCACAATGCGGCAAGTCAGATGTGGAGCACAGTCGGCGGCGGCATCTCAAACGTTGCCTCCAACCAAGGCGCTACGGTGGCTGGTGGCGGCCGCAATACCGCCGAGGGCGGCTTTGCTTTCGTGGGCGGGGGCAATGGGAACCACGCGAGCGACTGGCACTCAACGGTGAGTGGCGGCGAGGAAAACCTTGCCAGCGCAGACCACGCTACAGTTGCCGGCGGGCTCCAGAACACCGCCAGCGGACAAGCCGCAACCGTCCCGGGCGGTGAAGCCAACCTCGCGCAGGGCGATTACTCGTTCGCGGCGGGCTCCAACGCCAAAGCGCTCCATGAGGGAGCCTTCGTCTGGGCCGATGCAACGGGTGGCAACATTGCATCCGCAGGCCCCAACCAGTTCCTGGTGCGGGCTTCGGGTGGCGTAGTGTTCACCACCACGGTCGGATCCATGTTGCGAATGTACTCGGAGGGAATGGGCCCCGGCATGGAGTTCTCCGCCAACATCATCGGCGGCTACAGCGGGAACAGCGTAGCCGTCCCTGTCGTCGGCGCGACCATCAGCGGAGGCGGGGGAACGTGCTATGGCTGCTGGAGTTCCGGCCCGAACCGCGTAACCGCCAACTTCGGCACTGTGGGCGGCGGCCTTGGCAATCAGGCCGGCGGCTCCTCTGACTACAGCAGCGACGCGGCCGCCACAGTCGCCGGTGGCGCGCACAACACCGCCAGCGGCTATCACTCCGCTGTCGGAGGCGGTGGCGGCAACGAGTCCAGGGGCGACGATTCTACCGTCGCCGGGGGCTCTACCAACTTGGCAGCAGGGTTGAACGCCTCCATCGGTGGGGGCTTCTACAACATCGCCGGCAGTGCCACAGATCCGATGAGCGGCTGGTATGCGACGATCGGCGGCGGAGCGGGCAACCGAGCGACGGCAGACTACGCCACCATCGCCGGCGGCGGGAACTACGACGCCAACCTGGGCAACCGCGTAACCGACAGTTTCGGGACGGTGAGTGGCGGCAGCAACAACCAGGCCGGGGATGGTGCGGGCACTGCAGAAGACAGGTCCTATGCAACCGTCGGCGGAGGCAACTCCAACAGGGCCAGCGGCGAAGCCGCGGTCATCGGTGGCGGCAAAGAGAATGCGGCCAGCGCCAGATTCACCACCGTCGGCGGCGGCGTCAGCAACACGGCCACATTCCAGTTCGCCACCATTGGAGGCGGCTGGAGCAACACGGCCAGCGGCGATGGCTCCCTCGTAGCCGGGGGTGTGGGCAACAGGGCGCTGGGGCTGAACGCTACGGTGGCGGGCGGCAACGACAACCGAGCCGGCGGCGAGATCGCCACCGTGGCCGGAGGACGCGCCAACAACGCCAGCACCTATGCCGCGACCATCGGCGGGGGAGCCTCCAACCAGGCCACTGGCGAGCGCACGACCGTTGGCGGCGGAACCGGCAACAACGCCAACGCCTACGCCGCGACCATCGCCGGCGGCATGAACAACATCGCAAGCGCCACCCGCGCCACCGTCGGCGGCGGCCAGGGCAATACGGCCAGCGGCCCCTACGCCACGGTTCCGGGAGGCGATACCAACACCGCGCAGGGTTCCTACAGCCTCGCCGCGGGGCGTCGCGCCAAGGCGCTCAACACAGGTTGCTTCGTGTGGGGCGATTCCACCGATGCCGACATCACGTGCAGTGCCAACAACGCCTGGTTTGCGCGCGCGACCGGCGGCGTGTACTTCTACACGAACGCCTCCCTCACCAGCGGCGTCCGCGTCTTGGCAGGCGCGAGCGCATGGTCATCGGTGAGCGACCGCAAACTGAAGGAGAACTTCGCCATTGCCGACGGCCAGGCGGTCTTGGAGCGCCTCAGCAAGGTTCCCATCACCACATGGAACTACAAGGCGCAGGACGACACCATCCGCCACATGGGGCCCGTGGCGCAGGACTTCTACGCGGCCTTTGGCCTGGGCGAGGACGAAAGGCTCATCAGCACCATTGACGCCGACGGGGTGGCCCTTGCCGCAATCCAGGGTTTGTACACCATGGCCAAGGGTCAGGCATCGCGCATCCAGCAGTTGGAAACGGAGAATGCCGACCTGAAGCAGCAGATGTCGGAGTTGCAAACGCGCCTTGCGAACCTGGAAGCGATTGTCTCCCAGATGACACAGCAACGCGCAGGAGGCCAACAATGAGCACCGCGCGCCGCATCCAGATAACGGCCGCTGTCATCCTGACGGTACTCCTGCTCACCGTCACAGCGACGGCATCCGGCCCTTACGAACTGACATGGTATTTCATCGGCAGCGGAGGCATGCAGTGCCAGGGTGGGCCATACACGCTTGCAGCCAGCATCGGTCATACCGGCGAGTCCGCGAGCGGCGGGGCCTACAGCCTCACCGGCGGCTTCTGGGCGGGAGTTCCGCCCGCCTACCTCCGGTATTTGCCGGTCATCTTCCGCTAGGCAAACGGACGGAGGGCACTCACCCGCTTGCCCTCCGTCCCACCGTGCACCGATTGCGAAGCGGCGGATAGCGCCCGCGCCCTACCGCCGCCAGATCAGATGCACCCGATTGCCCGCGGGGTCGGTCTGCTTCAGGAAGACCGCCTTCACGTCCGGGAGAATCTTGGGGGTCTCAAACTCAAAGCCTTTGGCCTGGAGGTCCGCCATGGCCGCCTCAAAGTCCGCCACCTCAATGGCCACGTGGCTGCGGTCCGTGCCGCCTTCCTTGAGCACTTCAATGCGCCCAGGCCCGGGCCCCGCCACGAAGAAACTCGTCGTCCCCTCGCTCATGCGGAACCCAAAGGCGCGGCTGTACCACTCCGCGATCTCGCGTCCTGTGGCTCCCCCGTAGGGATACAGGCCCGGATGCTCCACGCCGAGGTACAGGCTCCCGCCGCGCGCCTCGCGAATCCAGCCGATGACCTGCGCGGCCAGGCGGGAGATGGAAGTCCAGTCCTGCGCCTCCAGCCATTGCGGGCGCAGCAGGTTGCCGCCGATGCCCACAGCCGCCACGCCCGCCTTGAACCACGCCTGGATGTTGTCCCGCGTGGCTTCCACCGCCGCGCCCGTCGGCATGATGCGCGACCAGGGCGTCGGCCCCAGCAGCGCCCGCACAAAGTCCGGCCCGCCCACCGACGCCGCGGGGAAAATCTTGCAAATCTCCACGCCCGCCTCTTCGGCCTCCGAGATTTCGCTGGCGCTGCCGCACCCGGGCATGTAGGCCACCTTCCGCCGGTTGCACACCCGCGCGACCTCGGGGTTGAACACCGAGCCCACGATGAAATTCGCCCCGCTGGAGATGTACAGCGCCGCCGTCGCCGGATCCAGCACCGAACCAGCGCCCAGAATGACCGACGGATCCGCCTGGGCGAAGTGCATCACCAGATCCGAGAACACGCGATGCGCATTATCACCGCGGTTCATGTACTCCACCACCCGCGCGCCACCTGCCGCGCACGCCTCAACGATCCTCTTGGACGTCTCCAAGTCGGGATGGTAGAACGTGGGCACCATGCCAATGCGAAGCGTTTCGTTGAGGATCTCAAGCCGACTGAATCGGGCCATTTCCACCCTCCTGGCGTAGAAGTTGCGCGCACCGACGCCGGACGCCCGGCCATCCCTGGGGCCGATGTGGCCGCCCGCATGCGCGCCAACGGAGATGATACTCGGAGTCGCGCTCCCTGGCAAGCGGGGAGCGTCTCGGTTTCAAGGTTTGTTGGCGCCCGCCAATACGGACGGCGAGGGCGCGGTTCCGCTTTGTGTTGGTGAGCGAAAAACGACGCGCTTCCGGACGTTCGTCGCACCCTTGCCCATGCCGCGACCAACAGAGTCTGGAACTGTTACGGCGAGGCCCCATTTGGTAAAACAGGCCATTGATGGTATAATGCCTTTGCATTGGGTGCTGAGGTCATTGCGAAGAACCGCCTCGGACAAGGCCCGAGGCGGTTTTTGTGCGATTACGCCAGTTTCACGCGCTTTTCGCGCCGCCTTCACGCCCAAGACTGCAAACATGGTGTATCGTTGTAGCAAGGAAGTTAGGAACAGGTAACAAGGCATGCAACAACCAGACGCAACAAGCAACGGGCTTGAACCTGCAACGTGGAGCGCGTGGCTCGCCCGGCGCATCTCCGACGTGTTCAGCCCGCCGGTTCTATCCGGCAGTGTCGCCGTGCTCCTCACCCGACTGGCAACCCCCACCTGGCTGGCTGCTTTGACGTGGAGTGCGCTCTACATCCTCCTGGCAGACCTGGTGCCCCTTGCCTACTTGATTCGCCTCGTGCGGCAGGGCAAAGTGGGAGACCTGCACGTCGCCATACGCGACCAGCGACTTCGCCCGCTGGCCGTAACGTTGGCGTGCATGGCCGCTGCGCTCGTTGCCGCCATCGCCCTGGGAGCGCCGCGCCCGCTGAGCGTGTTCCTGGGCATCGGCCTGATCCAGGCAGTGCTCCTGACTGCGGTAACCGTCTTCTGGCAGATTAGTTTCCACGCGGCGGCAGCCTCGGCGCTGGTATGCGCATTCGCCGTGGTCTATGGAACCTTCGCGGCCCTGCTCCTGGCGCCGATCTTGTTAGCCGTGGCCTGGGCGCGCCTTCGCCTCAAACGGCACACGTTCCGGCAGATTGTGGCCGGCGCCGCCATCTCCGGCGTCCTCTACGGCCCTGTGCTGGCCTACGCTCTACTCCCACGGTAAGGAGGCTTTGCGCCACTCGTGACCCCATTCTACACCGGCAAGGCCGACATCCACATCCACAGCAACCACAGCGACGGCGCTGCAAGCATCCGTGAGATTCTAGACTACGTCCGGAAGCACACCGATCTCAATGTCGTCGCGATCGCAGATCACGACACGCTGGACGGCTCCCTTGCCGCGCGCGATGTCGCCCATGAGTACGGTCTGGAAGCCATCCCCGCCATGGAGGTCTCGTCCAGGCACGGGCACATCTTGGCCCTGTGGGTGGAGCGGCCCATTCCGGCCGGACTGCCGGCGGGCGAGACCATCGCGCGGATTCACGAGCAAGGCGGCATCGCCGTCGCCGCCCACGCCATAGAGCCGTTTTCCGCGAGCCTCTTGTCGGTGCGTCCGCGCGTCCTTGCGCCGTGGCGTCTGAAAGACCTGGAGATAGACGGCCTGGAGGCGTTCAACGCCAGCATCACCATCCCGCCCGTGGAGTGGCTGGCCGTCCTTGTCGCGCAGCATTTGGGCGTGGCCGTAACGGGCGGGAGCGATGCCCACTATCTGGGAACCATCGGGCGCGGCGTAACGCTGTTCCCGGGGCACACAGCGGAGGACCTCAAAACAGCCCTCCTGGAAAGGCGCACCATGGCGGGCGGAGCGCGCTATGCGCTCAAACACTACGCCGGCCACGTGTGGCATCGGCGCATCAGCCACACGCGCCTGGGGCTGTGGGCCTCGCGGAACTTAGCGCCCGCGTATGCGCGCATCCCCCGCTGATACCGCGTCAAAACATAAGAAGGCCCCGAGAGGTCTCGGGGCCTTCTTGTCGGGCGCACTACTGAGTGAGGACGTAGCCGATTCCCAAAATCGGCGCCAGCACCGCCGTGAGAATCAGGTACACAAGCCAGCCGATGACCACCGTAACGACAGCCTTGCCGGTGTCAAATTCCATCGCCTCGCGCACCGCGAGGAAGCCGGCGACGAGCGCGAGAATCGCGCCAACGAGCGAGGCCAGCCATCCGACGCACGGGATGAAACCGAAGAAGCCAAGAAGCCGCGGCGCGCTCGCGTAGCCCAGCACCCGCAGCATCTCCTCTACCGTCGTCTTGCCGCCGAACAGCGACGTCCCGATGAAATACGTAACGACCGACCACAGGAGCCAGCCCAGAACCACCCCCGCGATGAGTTCCCACACAACGTGGGAGAAGAACCGGCCTCGGATGCCCGCCCCGATGCCGCTCAGCAGGCTCACCGCCACCACGATGATGCCAGCCTCTGTGGTTGCCGCCGCATCCTTGGCAATCTCCTTGAAGACCGACGTGTCCAACCGCAGCACTCGCATGATCCGCTCAACCATTGTTCCTAACCTCCTTGCTGTAGTGAGTTTTGTTGAAGCGCGGATAACACGACCTTCATTTCGGAAAACACCGCACTGGCCGAAACGCTACGCTCGCCTGCGACGGAGCAGCCACACAGCGGCAAAGGCGGCGCCGAAAGCCGCGCCGAACACCGCAGCCGCCCGCGTATCCATCAGCGCCCGCACCGTGCCGCGAATCTCCTTCGCCAGGACGACGCCCGCGCGCACCTCCGACGCCTCAATCTCCCGCGCCGCCACCATTGCCGCCCCGCTCTGCTGCATGTCCACGCGATCCTGCGCCACGATCATCCGCGCGCCGCACGACCGCAATGCAACCTGATGGCCCAGGACGGCATACACGTTCCCCAGACTGACCTCCGCCCTGTCTGCGTCCACCATGCCGACGCTACAAAAGCGCAGGTTGGCCGTCGTGGCCTCCTGTTCCACCGCCGCCGTGATCGTGCCGGAGACGTTCTCGGCCCGCACCGACTGCGCGCTGCACTGCACCATGCGAACCTCCTGGCCGTTCACGCTACGGGCAGCGCACTGCACCAGGCTGACCTGCTCCGCGTCCACGTCTCCCAGGTTTCCGCGACGGATGCTGATTTTGCCCGCCACCGCCTCTTCGGATTCACCCATCGTTGCCCTCCTGTTCCAACGCAAGTTCAAGAATCTGCGCTCCCATCTGCGTCCAAATCCTTGCCAACTCGGCCGGCTCGGGGTGAAGCGCGACGATAGTACCGTACTCACCCACGCCCACGGGTCGCACGCCCCACGCCCCCGCGTTCAGCGCCGCCTCGGCCAATTCTTCGCTGCAAGGATCAAACGAAGTCAAGTTGCTCTGGATGATCGCGTTCTCGTTCATCAGCCTGCCCAATCGCTCCCAGTCGCCCTCCAGAACCGCCGTCTTCCCCTCGTGAGCCAGGCGGTCAATAATCCGATACGACTCCTGAACCCGCCGCTCTCCGGCAAGCCACCGTTCCCGCAACCCCACCAGCGCATCCCTGGCAGGCCGCCCCGCGCCCTTGTGGGCGACAACAAGCGGTATGTTCTGCACCGGAGGCGCCAGCCGCTCCACCGTCGCGTACACGCGCGCGTTGGAATTGGAATCGTCGCGCTGGCGGAAATCCAGCAGGCACAGCCCCTGAAACGCCGCCATGTACGCCGCGGCAAGCCCACCCACCTCGCCGAAGACGGTATGCGACAGAGAATGGGCCGCCTCGGCCAGGTGGTAGGGCAGCGCGTCCTCGCCGCGCCAGCCCAGCAGTCCCCGCAGCAAGGCCACCAGCGTCGGCGCCGAATCCCCCAGGCCCCAACCCCTGGGCGTCGTGGAGTACGCTATCCGCACTGGCTCCAGCCCCCACCGCAGAAACTGCAACGCCGCCCGCGCCACATCCCAGGCGTCGTCCTGGAACCGCATATCGCCGGCCCACTTGATGAGCCGCTGCTGCGAATCCGCCCAGACCTCAAGGCCTTGCGACGGGCTCACCTCCACCGACGCCCTGAGGGAAATGCTGCAGGCCAGAACCGCGCCCCCGAACAAGTCCCCGGGGTCGCCGAGGATACCCAGGCTCGCCGGAGCCGAAACCGTTACGACCCTGCCAGAAGACATGCACCTCTCCCCCCAAGCAGTAGCAGGCGACATTGTAGCGCACACCGGCGGTACGCGCAAGAGCCAGGTCGCCCAGTTCCCGAATCGTGCTGCGAATGGAACCAGCAATCCCGCCAACTTCGCAGCCATATCAACGCCGCCTTGACGCGCCGCCGCATTCTGCTATACTTCCACCAGCGTGTACCACCACCAGCCCGATGTCGCTAGAAGCCCATATCCGGAGGATCCCATGAGACCCAGAACAACATTCCTAGCGCTCCTCGTCTTGCTCGTCGCGTTTGGCAGCGTGGCGTGCACCAGCAGCCAGAAGCCCGCCCCCACGTCTCCAGCCCCTACAGCCCCTACCCAGCCAGACGGGGCCTCGCTGCTCAAGGCGCGGTGCACCCGCTGCCACACTCTGGACCGCGTCCAGCAGACGCCCCGCACGGCCAACGAGTGGCAAACGGTGGTGTCGCGGATGCGAAGCAAAGGCGCGCAACTCAACGACACGGAAGCCGAGGCGCTCGTGCAGTATCTCGCCCAAACCTACGGCAAATGACCCTGCCCTGCAGGAGGTAAGCGATGGCAGACTGGAAACCGATTGGCCCCGAGAACATGTTGTCCGATGGGGAGATGAAGGAAGTCCAGGTGGGCGGCGTGGTCGTCCTGCTCGCCCGCGTGGGCGGCACCTACTACGCGGCGCAGGGCCTGTGCCCGCACATGAAGGCGCACCTGGCGCGCGGCAAACTCGCGCAGTTTGAGGTAACGTGCCCGGCGCACGGCTCGCGCTTTGACGTGCGCGACGGCAGCAACAAGGCCTGGGTCGCCGACCTGCCGGGAATCGCGCAGAAGGCATCGCGCATCTTCGCCAAACCCAAGGGCCTGCAGACCTACCCGACCCGCATCCAGGACGGGCAGGTCTGGATCGCGATCTCCGCCGACTAGCGCGCCGCCCTGCGTCTTGCGGCGATGGCCGCCATCACGCCCAGCGCCAGCCCAAGCCCCACCCCCAACACAGGCGCTCTTGAGCGGGCAGGCGCGCCCTCAGATGGCGCGGTCGTGGCGGTTGCTTCCGAGCGCGTCGGCGCCGCCGGCACGGGGGTGGGCGAAGCGACCGCCGTGGGACTCGGCGCGTGCGTCGCCGTCGGCGGGACAGGCGTCGGCGTGTGTGCTGCGCTTGGCTCCGGAGACGGGGCAGCGGTGGGCGTGGGGACGAGGCTCCCCACCCTTGCGATGGGGACCTCCTCCACCAGCAGCATCGGCTCACCGCCGATGTCGCACCGGGGAGCCCCACACGCCGCAGGCGGCAGCGAGACGGTGTGAAAGCCGGCCTTCGCTGCGGTGTCCTGAACCTGCCCGTCCAGCGACAATACCGCAGCGTGAGGCGCGGCCGCGGCAACTTGCGCGACGACCGGCTCCGAGGTCCAGTTCCACAGAATCCGCGTGGTCTTGTGGCCCTGGTCCAGCGACACAACGGCGAAACGGCCCCGGTCTTCCCAGCGGGCAGCCCTCGTCCCGGCCATGAAGGACACCGCCGCGCGGAAAGCCTCATAGACCGGCCGCCTGCTGCCATCCGCGCGCACCATGCCGAAAGGCTCCTCCCATGGCTCAATGCTCGGCCGGTCCGACATCTTGTACACGGCCACCCGCTCCACGTCGGACGCCAAAGCCAGCGCGAACGCCTGCACGAGAAAGGCCCGCTGCTCGGCCAGCGTAACCCGAAAGCGCGGGTGCGCAATCGGGTGTTGGGGGTCATCAAAGGGCGGCGCGTTGGTCTCGTCCAGCCAGATGGGCTTGTTCAGCCCGTAGCGGCGCATCGCGGCGCGGGTCTTCCCCACGATTTCGGGTATCGTGCGAGGCTTGAAGTAGATGTGGAGGGAAACCACGTCAAAGTAGAACCCGTGCGCCTTCGCTTGCGGATCCTCGGCAACCTTCTCCAGAAACCGCTCAAAGAACGGCCGGCGTCCGTATTCCACGTCCCACCAGTAGGTAAGCCCCGCCAGGTGCACCACGCAGTCGGGGTCGGCCCGCTTCGCCGCCAGATAGCCCACCCGCGTCAGTTGCACGAATTCGTTTAGCGAGCCGGCCCACGTGTATCCAAAGTGCGCGGAATCCCACACATCCGGCTCGTTCCAGAGAATCCAGTGGCGGATCACGCCCCGGTACTGCCCGACAATCCGGGACACAAACTGCGCCCAATGATTTCCGGGATCGTCCACAGGGAGATACAACCCGTCCGGGGCCGCCTGGTCGCCCCTGTAGCCATTGGCCCAACCGGGAGGGTTGATGAGCAGCCCGACAATCTCGCGGCCGGACGAGACTTCGCGCTGGAGGATTTCCGGCGGGAAGTAGTCGTCGCGCCACACGTCCGGCTCGGGCTGGATCTCGCGCCAGTAGAACAGCACGCGCTCCCAGGCCACGCCGGCCTCGTCGGCGTCAAACGGCGCGAAGAATGCCTCAACTGCGCCAAATCGGGGGTCAGGCGGGGCCGCGCCACACCAGCCAGGCGCCAGCCCGAGAACAAGCGCCAGAAGATAGACCGCGATTCGCCCCACGCGCACTCCCACGGAGTTGCCAGTCCCTGTCCGCACGGATTTCGCCCGTTGCACCTAGCCGCCCGCCGGCCAGATTTCCCTGACGTGCAACTGAAGCCTGTCCTGGCCGTTCCACGTGTTGACCTCAAGGGAGAAAGCCACGTCCACGCGGTGTGGAAGGCCCGAGGCGCGGTCCGCCTGCTTGAACGCAATGGCATCCCAGACCGCCACGCCATCGGACAGCCACAGCCGCAGATGCTTCTCGCCGACGATGCGGCTGTCCCTGACCAGCACATTGCGGCACAGGAAGACCGGCGTCGGGTTGTCGTAGCCGAATGGTTCCAGGCAAGCGAGTTCGCGCTGCAACGCCCACGTCATGTCGCGCAGCGGGACCTCGGCATCCACCACGAGCGTGGGCGTCAACGCCTTGGCTTCCAAATCCGCATGGGCAATCCGAAGCAGTTCCTCGCGCAAGATGCCCAGACGCTCGGTCTCCACCTCAAACCCCGCGGCGGCGGCGTGGCCTCCATGCCGCACCAGCAGGTGGCTGCACCGGTCCAGGGCCGCCGTGATGTTCCATTCGGGGATGCTTCGCGCCGAGCCGCGGCTGACGCCGTCGGAAATCTGCACGACGACGGATGGCCGGTAGAATTCCTCCACCAGGCGCGTCGCGACAAGCCCCGCGATCCCTTCGGGAATGTCGCGGTCGGCCACGAACAGCAATGCGGCGCTGGCGGCCTGCTCGTATGCCTGCGGGTACGCCCGCTCTATGGCTTCGGTCGTCAGGCACTGGCGCTCGCGGTTGCAGTCCTCCAGCCGCCGCGCCAGTTCTTTGGCCTCCTCTTGCGACCGCGTGGTGAGCAGGCGGTAACTGTCCATCGCCGTGTACAACCGTCCGGCAGCGTTCAGGCGCGGGCCGAGAATGTAACTGATATGCCCCACCGACACCGGCCCGCGCAAGGCGCTGGTGACGATCAGTTCCTTCAACCCCGGCCGGCGGGTGTTACGGAGCGCATCCATCCCCCGCACCACCAGGGCGCGGTTCTCGCCCCGCAACGGCGCCAAATCCGCCACCGTGCCCAGCACCACCAGATCCAGCAAGTCCGACTCGCGCACGGGGCGTGCGTCCGCGCGAATGGGCACCTGACTGTGGGAACGCAGCAAGCCCTGCGCCAACTTGTAGGCGACCCCAACGCCGGAAAGATCGGGGAAGGGATAACGGCTGTCGTCCCGCTTGGGATTGACAACGGCGAGGGCGCGAGGCAATTCGCCTCGCGGCGAGTGGTGATCGGTGATGATCATGTCTATGCCATGCTCGCGCGCCCATTCCGCCTCGGGGTTGGCGCGAATCCCCGAATCCACCGTCAGGATGAGTCGGCACCCCTGTTCCGCAAACTGGCGCATGGCTGCCACGCTGAGTCCATACCCCTCGCTAACCCTGTTCGGGATATAGGGCTGTACCCGCGCGCCCAGCGATGCCAGCGTCTCGCACATCAGCGCCGTCGCCGTTACGCCGTCCACATCATAATCGCCGCACACGATGATGAGTTCGCCCTTGCGAATGGCCTCGCGCAATCGCGTAACGGCCTCGTGCATATCCGGCAGCCGAAAAGGATTCGGCTCTTCGCTGGGGTGAAAGAACGCCTCGGCCTCCTGGGGTGAGCCGACGCCCCGATTGTACAGAATCTGGGCAATCAAGGGGTGAAACCCGGCCTCCCGGAATTCATGGAGCACGTTGTCCGGTATGGGAGGAGCCACCTGCCACTTCTTGTTCGTCAACGCCAACGCGACAGCCTTCCTTACCGAGGGATTGTGCACGCGACTGAAGTCGCCAGTGCCGCAATTCTACCACCGGATCGCGAAATGTCAATCTCAGTCTTCCGCCTCTGGAGGCAGGACGTACCCGAGGCGCTTGAGCAGGGCGGGGTCTCGCCGCCACTTCGGCAGCACCTTGACCCAGAGTTCCAGATACACGCGCCGGCCCAGCGCCTTCTCTATCTCCAGCCGCGCGCCCTGGCCGATTCGCTTCAACATGCTGCCACCGCGCCCGATCACAATCTGCTTCTGCGACTCGCGCTCCACGGCAATCGTGGCGCTGATATAGGAGAGGTCATCGCTGCGGTCCTTGAACTCGTCCACGATCACGGCGACGGAGTGGGGCACCTCCTGGTGGCACTCGCGCAACACCTGCTCGCGAATCAACTCCGCCGCCAGGAACCGCTCGTCCTGGTCCGTAACCTGCTCCTCGGGGAAGTAGCGAGGGCCGAGCGGCAGCGCCTCAACAATCATCGCCAACAGGCGGTCCCGATTGTCCCCGCGCGTCGCGGAGATGAGCGCGTGGGCATGGACGTTCGCCAGGGCCAGGTACGGCGCGGCGATGCCGTCCCAGTCCTCTTCGCGCACCAGGTCTATCTTGTTGACGGCCAGAATTACCGGAACCTTCGCCGCTTCCCGCAGAATCTGCCCGATGGACTCGTCGTCGGGCGTCGGCGGCACGGACCCATCCACGAGCCACAGGATCACGTCCGCGTCCTTGAGCGCGCGCTTGGCCGTGGTTACCATGTACTCACCGAGCCGGTGGTGCGGCGCGTGGATGCCCGGCGTGTCCACGAACACGATCTGGTAGTGCGGCTCCGTCAGGATGCCCAGAATCCGCTGGCGCGTCGTCTGGGGCTTCTCGGAGACGATGGCGATTTTCTGCCCCAGGTAGGTGTTCATCAGCGTGGACTTGCCCACATTGGGTCGGCCCACCAGCGCCACAAACCCCGAACGATGGTCTTCCGGCAGGCTCTCTGGAATCAACATGTCCATCTGGTCGTCCATGATGGGTGCTCCCGGATTGATTTCACCGCGACCTCTTCGGTCATGCGCCAAGGATACTGTCAGAAGCACGGGGTGTCAAGTACGCGCGTTGGGGGACAGTGCATTTCGCGCGGCTCGCGATCGCCCCTACCCGCGATTTTGCGCGCCGCCCGCTCCCGCGTATAATCCCGCCTTGTGCCCGGCGGAGTCAACCGATGTCGCCGGGCTGTATTCTGGGCGCAAACAGCGCCGTCTATCGGATGCAGAGCCGTATGGAGTACGTCAACTCATTCTACCTGGCCATCATTGTCCTCACGCTTATCGGCGTGGCTGTGGGGCGCTACCCGTGGCTGCGCATGAACCGCGCGACCATCGCGCTGGTGGGCGGCGTCGCCCTCATCGTCTTCGGCGCGATGTCGCTGGACGAGGCCTACGCCTCGCTGGACATGAACACGCTGGCCCTGCTGTTCGGTGTCATGATCCTGAACGTGAACCTGATGCTGGCGGGGTTCTTTCGGCTGGTGGGGAGCCTGGTGGTGCGGGTGGCGCGTTCGCCCCGCCAGTTGCTCGCCATCATCATCGGCGTGTCGGGCGTGCTGTCGGCCCTGTTCCTCAACGACACCATAGTCCTCATGTTTACGCCGCTGGTGCTGGGCATCACCCAGACCCTGCGCCGCAACCCGATTCCCTACCTCATCGGCCTGGCCACGGCGGCCAACATCGGCTCGGTGGCCACCATCACCGGCAACCCGCAGAACATGATCATCGGCGTGGCGTCGGGCATCCCGTACCTGCGGTTTGCGGCCTACCTGACGCCGGTAGCGATCCTGGGTATGGCGGCGGCCTGGGCGATCCTGGTCGCCGTGTACCGCCGGGAGTTCGCAGATCGCGCGCTCCCGCCCGACGGCAACGGCCCGGTGGAGTTCCATCGCCCGCTGCTTGTGAAGGGGCTCATCGCCACGGGGGTGATGGTCGCGGGGCTGGCTGCGGGCGCGCCCATCCCGTTGGCGGCCCTCGCGGCGGCGGGGCTGCTGCTCATCACCCGACGGGTGGAGCCGCAGCGGGTGTTCGGCGAGGTGGACTGGTCGCTGCTGGTCTTCTTCTCGGGCCTATTCATGGTAACCGGCGCGCTGGAGAAAACCGGGGCGACGGCACGGCTGTTCGCGGTGGCCCGGCCTGTGGCCGAGGCGGGCGGCGCGTCGCTGGCCGCGGTGGGCGTGATACTCAGCAACCTGGTGTCCAACGTGCCGGCGGTGCTCCTCTTCCGCCCCATCATCCCGCAGTTCGCCGACCCGCAGTCGGCCTGGCTGACGCTGGCCATGTCCACGACGCTGGCCGGCAACCTCACGCTGCTGGGATCGGTGGCCAACCTCATCATGGCCGAGATGGCGCGGGAGCGCCGCGTGCACGTCTCCTTCGGCGAGTATCTCAAGGCCGGCGTGCCGATCACCCTCGTAACGCTGGCCATCGGCGTGGTCTGGCTGGGGATGGTGGGGTAGGAGACTGCCACCTCGGGCGGGAGCGACGGGATGAAAAGAAACGCAGGGACGCGACCTGCGCCGCGTCCCTACGCCAACACCCCCGCGAGCGAAAATTACAGCCCCGCCTCCTTCCGCAGCAACTCGGCCTTGTCGGTGCGCTCCCAGGGCAGGTCCAGGTCGTCGCGCCCGAAGGCCCCGTAAGCCGCCGTCGGCCTGTAAATCGGCCGCCGCAGGTCAAAGTCGCGGATGATGGCCGCCGGACGCAGGTCAAAGTGCTTCTTGACCAGTTCTATGATCTTGTCGTCGGGAACATGCCCCGTGCCGAAGGTCTCCACCATCAGCGACAGCGGCCGCGCCACGCCGATGGCGTAGGACACCTGAATCTCCACGCGGTCGGCCAGGCCCGCCGCCACGATGTTCTTGGCGATGTACCGCGCCGCGTAGGCCCCCGAACGGTCCACCTTCGTCGGATCCTTGCCCGAAAAGCACCCGCCGCCGTGCCTCACCACACCGCCGTAGGTATCCACGATGATCTTGCGCCCCGTCAGCCCCGAGTCGCCCATCGGCCCACCGATGACGAACCGCCCCGTCGGGTTGATGTAGTACTTCGTCTGGTCGTCCAACATGTGAGCGGGAATCACCGCGCGGATGACGTGCTCCATGATGCCCGCCTCCACCTCGTCATGCGTAACCGAGGGGTCGTGCTGCGCCGAAACCACCACCGTGTCCACCCGCTTCGGCTTGCCGTAGGCGTACTCCACCGTAACCTGCGACTTGCCATCCGGCCGCAGCCAGGGCAGGATTTTCGCCTTGCGCACCTCGGCCAGGCGACGGCACAGGCGGTGCGCCAGCGAAATGGTCAGCGGCATGTACTCCGGCGTCTCGTCGCAGGCGAAGCCGATCATCATCCCCTGGTCGCCCGCGCCGATGGCCTCAATCTCCTCGTCGGTCATCTCGCCCTTCTTCGCTTCCAGCGCCTTGTCCACGCCCAGGGCGATGTCCCGCGACTGCTCCTTCACCGACACGATGACCCCGCAGGTGTCGGCGTCAAACCCGTACTTGGCGCGGGTGTAGCCGATGTCGCGGATGGTCTTGCGGGCGATCTCGGCCATGTCCACGTAGGCCGACGTGGTGATCTCGCCCATGATGACCACCAGGCCCGTGGTGGCGCTGCACTCGCAGGCCACGCGCGCGTCCGGATCCTGCGCCAGGATGGCGTCCAGGATGGCGTCGGAAATCTGGTCGCAGACCTTGTCGGGGTGGCCTTCGGTTACCGATTCCGATGTCAGGTACAGTTTCGGCGATGTGGCGAATGTGGTGCTCATGGATTGTGCTCCTTTCTGAATATAGTTTCAAGAGTTTTCACTGCAGAACAAAGGGCGCAGAGGTTGTGATTAGCACTCTCTGTGCTCCCGACGGTGCATGCCTGCCGGTTCGGGCAAAAAGAAAACTCCCTCAAGATGAGAGAGTTTCAAGGCACCTCTCATCTTTCAGACTCGCTCGGTGCGGTCTGCCGGAATTGGCACCATGAACGGGGTCTTTGCCCCCGACGGGCCTTGACCCGCCGTTCTGGTTGCCGGGGTTTCACAGGGCCGGTCCCTCCACCCCTCTGGATGAGCGTCCAGTCGTATTCGGTTGTGGCGACATGATAGCACGGAACGGGGCGCTTGTCAAAAAACCGTCTGCGCCGATTTCCCCTCCCGTCCAAACGGTGCTACAATGCGTTTACACGGAACGCGAGGGGTGTCCCTGGCCCCTCCCGATTTTTTATGATGAGGAGCAAACGAATGAACAAGAAGACCCTGGCGCTGGGCCTTGCCCTGGCGCTGGCCCTGTTGCTGGCGGCGTGCGGCGGCAAAGCCACCCCCGCCCCCACCGACACGCCCGTGCCGACCGCGACCCCCACCCCCGAGCCCACTCCCTCTGTCGGCGGCGTGGATGTCGCCATGCAACTGGTGAAAACCCCCACCGGCCCGAATGTCGCCGTCGTCAACGGCGTTGCCATCTCGTCCGAACTCTACATGGGCGAACTGGAGCGGCAACTCATCTACATCACCGAGCAATACGGCCTGGACTGGAGCGACCCGCAGATTCAAGGGTACCTGCCCCAGATTGAGCAGCAGACCTACTGGCAACTCATCAACCTGGAACTGGCGCGCCAACTGGCGGCGGCCGAGGGCATTGTCATCAGCGACGACGCTCTCGCCCAGGAGATTGAGTCCACCCGCCAGTCCATCCTGTCCAGCGGCACCTACACCGACTGGGACAACTTCCTGGCCGTCAACAAGATCACCGACGCCTACTTCCGCGCCCGCATCCGCGACTCCATGGTGGTGGACGAACTGGTGAAGCGCCACGGCGGCCCCACCGAAGCCGAACAGGTGCACGCGCAGCACATCCTCGTCGCCGACGCCGAGACCGCCCAGAAGGTCCTGGACGAACTCAAGGCCGGCAAGACCTTTGAGGAACTCGCCGCGCAGTATTCGCAGGACACCGGCTCCAAGGATTCGGGCGGCGACCTGGGATGGTTCCCACGTGGGGTGATGGTAACCGCCTTTGAGGAAGCCGCGTTCTCCCTGGCTGTGGGCGAAGTCAGCCAGCCCGTGCAGACCGATTTCGGTTACCACATCATCAAGGTCCTGGGCAAGGAAGTGCGCCCGCTGGACGCCGAGATGCTGCAACAGATGCAAGAGCAGGCTTTCAGCGAGTGGTTCTCGGCCCAGCGCGACCAGGCCAAGATTGAGGAACTGCTGACCTGGCAGTAGCCCGCCGGCGAGCGTAGGGACGCTCACCGCGAACCGCCACAGATGGGGCGGGTCTCACATCGCGCCCTCCCGCCCGCGGGAAGGGCGAGCGCGAGATCCGCCCCTGCGCGCCACAACGCGTAGCGGAAACGCACACCGGTCGCGCTCTCGCCGTCCCCGCAGCGCGGCGAAACCCTAACGCACCAGCAGCACCGGGCACTTGGCGTGCGCGGCCACCTTCTGGCTTTGGCTTCCGAGGAGCAGCCCCGCGAGCCGCCCCAGGCCGCGGGTCCCCATGACGATGAGGCCCACGCCGTGCACATCCGCCGCAACGAGAATGGCCTCCGCGGGCGGGCCTTCCAGCACCTCGGGCGTCAGCGTGCCGGGGATCGCCCTGATGTTCTCCTGGGCGCGGAAGCCAATCCCTGAGGCCGACCGCTGACCGCTTCACAGCGCCCGGCGATACAGCCTATGCCGCTTGTACCAACGCACGCCGATTGCCGCCATATCGCCCAGGCTCTTCATGTTCTGCTCCTCCACCTGGACGATGTCGGCGTGCTGGAATCCGAAGTCGCGCGCGCTTTTGGCCAGTTCGGTGTAGAGAATCGCGTTGCCTCCCAGGCCCTGGTATTCCGGCAACAAGCCCGTGCCGTTGAAGTTGACCCACTTCGTGCGCTTGAACTCGCGCAACAGCCAAATCCACCCGAAGGGCCAGACGCGCCCCTTGGTCTTCTGGATGGCCGCCGAGATATCCATGAAACCGAACACGAAGCCGATGGGCTGATCGCCCTTCATCACCAGTTTGATGAGGCGCGGGTGGGCGATGGCGATGAGCCGGTCGCCGATGACCTTCATCTCCTCGGGCGTAACGGGGCAGTACTCCCAGTTGTTCACGAACGAGTCGTTGTACACCTTGCCGATGCGCGGAATCCACTCGCGCAGTTCCTTCTCGCTGGCGAAGGACTTGATGTGGAATCCGCGGCGCTCCTTCACCTTCTCGGCCACCTCGTAGAAGCGGGAGTCCAGTTCGTGGTCGCCAGGCAGGTAGCCCGACGAAAAATCCGTCTCCTTTTCAAACCCGCAGGCGGTGAGCAGGGCGTCGTAGTACGGGTGATTGTAGGGGATGCCGACGGCGGGGCGGTGCTCAAACCCCTCCACCAGCACGCCCATCCCGTCGCCCTGCAGGAACCCTTTGGGGCCGATCATGCGCGTCAGGCCCCGCGCCCGCGCCCAGTCAAAGGCCGCGTCAAACAGCAGGCGCACCGCCTCGGGGTTGTCATAGGCGTCAAAATAGTAGAAAAACGAATCCTTCACGCCATGATGGCGGTTGTAGTTGCGGTTTTCCATCACGGCCACGCGCGCCAACGTCCGCTTGCCATCCTCCACCACGAAGAAATCGGCGTCCGAGTGCAAGTAGAAGGGGTGCTTCTTGCGATTCAACACCAGTTCAATCTCCGGCAGGATGGGCGGAACCCACTGGGCGTTGCCCTTGTAGATGTCAAACGGGAGTTGGATGAAGCGGTGGACATCGCGGCGGTTGTCGGTGTCAATCTTGCGAACGCGCATGGACATTCTCCTGTTGGCAGCACGCCACCCGCGAACCGTATGCCCTCGCGGGTACCGTGCGCGATTGGGTTGACGGGATAGTAGCAGAGGTTGCGGCAGGTGTCAATGCGCGGGGCGAGTGGAACACGAAGGACACGAAACGGCGCGAAAGGCACGAAAAGGCACACCCAGCGCGCTCAACGCTCCCCTTGGCCAGCTTCGGGTGGAGTGTACACGAATCGCCGCACACCAAGGGGCTTCTCGCCGAAATTGACCAGCAAGCATAGCCGATGGCGACCCTGGTGCAGGTACATCAGACATTGCTCCACATCCTCTGGCAGAATTGCGCTCCGTGCCTTCGTCTCCAGCAGCGCCTCGCCAGAACCGTCGCGGACGACGAAGTCCACGCGCCGCTTCGTGATAACGACGCCTTCGTACACGATGGGAATCTCTACCTCGCGTTCAAACTCCACATTGTGCTGGGGCAACGCCAACTCGAGGGCTCGCTGATAGTCCACCTCCATGCAGTGGACGCCTAACTGCCGCTGGACGTCAACGCACGCGCCGATGACCGCATAAGATAGGGGCTCAAATTCGTGGCGCCTCCCCGACTGCGACCGTGTCATCACGAGATGCCTTTCGTGTCTTTCGTGTGCTTTCGCGCCCTTCGCGATCCGAGACCTGCGCCACCCGCGAACCGTATCCCCGCGCGGGTGCCGCGTGCGATTGGGTTGACGAGATAGTAGCAGAGGTTGCGGCGGGTGTCAATGCGCGGGGCGAGTGGAACACGTAGGACACGAACTGCCATTGCACGGGAGCAGACCGAACTCAGAGACGGAGCGCCGAGTGCACAAACTGTTGACAACGAACCGTTCTGGTGTTATGATAGAGGCGCGTTCGGCTACAGTCGTGCCACGATGCCGAAACCTTCAGCACCCAGCCGAGAGGATAACTTCAGAACAGAAAGGAAGGCAATCGCCATGAAGTTCATCCATGAGAAGGACGCCGAAGCCGACTACATCGGCCCACCGCACCAGCGTGTCATCCGCCACCTCGCCGCTCCCTGGAACATGGGCACCAAGCACCTCTGGATGGGAACCAGTTCCGTGGACCCTGGATTCACCAGCAACCCCCACTCCCACGAGGATCAGGAAGAGATCTTCTACTGCATCTCCGGTCGGGGCCGAATTCGGGTAGGCGATGAGGAGATGGCACTGGAGCCGGGCATGGTCGTCTACGTGCCAGAAGGCACCGTGCATCAACTCATCAACACCGAGGGCACCGAGGTTCTGAAGGTGCTGTCCGCCGTATCGCCGCCGTTCATTCCGGAAAAATACCGCAAGGATCACCTCATCAAGTAACCTTCGGCGCGACTGCTCGTGCCCGATGAGTGGCAGATGCAAAGACCGGGCAGGTGTTGCCCTGCCCGGTTGCTACGCCTCTCACTTTCGCGGAGCGCCTCGCGGAATCTCACCCCAGGCCCAGCGCCGCAAGCGATTCCACGGCTTCTTGACTCCCGCGCGCCAGACGACCGAGTGCCCGCCCCGCCTCGGCCAGTTCTATTCGCCGCCGGGCATCGGAGTAGTAGCGCTCCTTGACCCTCTCCACTTGTACCGCTGCGTCGCGCAACGCCTCGTCGCCGCTCCGAACCTCAAAATCCGGCCGGTAGTCGCGGCTGTGAAAGTCATGAATCGGCGTCAGAATCATCTCGGTTACGTTCTCGCGTCGGATGCGCTCCAGCGTCTTCTGCCTCCGCTGCGCCTCCTCGGCCAGGTCGGCCAGCATCCCGCGAAGTCGTCCGTCCTGGGCTTTCTGCGCCGCCTCAGCGTAGAAGCGCGCAGACTCCTGCTCCAGATACATCCCGTATTGCAGCACCGCCCCGAAGTTGTTGATCTCCAGTTCCATGCGCCCTCCTGCGCGGTTGGCCCTGCGCCTAGAACCATCGGCTCAGGACGATTTTCTCGTCGGTAAAGAAGCGGATGGCATCCTGCCCCTGCCCGTGAAGCGTCCCAAAGAAGGAATCCTTCATCCCGCCAAACGGGAAGAACGCGATGGGCGCCGCGATGCCGATGTTGACTCCGATATTCCCGCACTCAACCCGGTACGCAAACTCACGCGCCACCTTTCCGCTGGAGGTGAAGACGCTGGCCGCATTCCCGAAGGGCGAGGCGGCGATGATGTCGTGGCACTGCTCCAGCGAGTCCACCTGCGTGATGCCCAGCACCGGCCCGAAGATCTCGTCTTTGGCGATCGTCATCTCCGGCGTAACGCGGTCAAAGATCGTGGGGCCGACAAAGCACCCCTTCTCGTAGCCGGGGACCACGATGCCGCGCCCGTCCAGCAGCAAACGAGCGCCCTCGGCCACACCCGCGTCAATGTATCCGACGACCTTATCCCTGGCCGCCGCGGAGACCACCGGCCCCATCTGGGTAGCCTGGTCCAAACCGTACCCCACCTTGAGGCGCGACGCAGCCTCCACCAACGGCGGAACCAGATCGTCATACGCTTTGCCTACGGCCAAAATCACCGAGCCCGCCAGGCATCGCTGGCCGGCGCAGCCGAAGGCCGAGGTCAGGATGGCCGCAACGGTGCGGGGAATGTCCGCGTCGGGCATGACCACCAGGAAGTTCTTCGCGCCCCCCTGGACGATGGCGCGCTTGCCATATTTCGCGCTGAACGCATACACGTGCTTCCCCACCGGCGTCGACCCGACAAACGTAACCCCCTTGACCTTCGGGTGCGACATCAGGGCTTCCGCCACCTCCGCCGACCCGTTCACCAGGTTGAACACGCCCTCCGGTAGTTCGGTCTCCTCCAACAAGCGCGCCAGGAAATTCTGAGTCATCGGCGTCTGGCTGGACGGCTTCAGGACAAACGTATTGCCGGTTGCCAGCGCGTAGGGAATAAACCAGTACGGGACCATCGCGGGAAAGTTGAAGGGCGCCAGGTGGACGAAGACGCCCAGGGGCTGCCGCAGCGCGAAAGAATCAATCCCCTCCGCGATATCCTCCGCGTTGTACCCCATCATCAAAGAGGGAATCCCACAGGCCACATCCACGTTCTCAATCGCGCGGCGCACCTCCCCGCGCGACTCGTCAATAGTCTTGCCGTTCTCCAGCGTGTTCAGTTCGGCGATCTTCTCAAAGTTCTCCTCCATGAGCGCCTTGAGGCGAAACATGTAGCGCGCGCGTGTGATCGGCGGAGTGCATCGCCAGGCCCAGAAGGCCTCTTGCGCCGCATCCACGGCTTCGCAAGCCTCCCGCGCCGTGGACATGGGCACGCGGGCCAGGACTTCGGCTGTGGCCGGGTTCACGACATCGCGCGCGTCGGGCGCTTCCGAGGCCACCCATTCGCCGCCGACATAGTTCTTCAGCACCTTCGGTTCCATTGACTTCCTCCGTCAACTCAATCTTTATACCGCGGCGGGACGCAAAAGCGCTGCTTCAGTCCGCCGGATGAAGCAGGATTTTCACGGCCTGCTGCGATTCCAATTGCTCAAAGGCCTCACGCCAGGATGTGATGGGCAGGATCGCGCTCAGCATCGGCTCCGTCTGAATGCGGCCCAGGCGCAACAGTTCAAGCACCGCCTCCCACGTTTTCCAGTTGTGGCTGAAAGAACCCTGCAACGTAATGCCCCTCGTTACGATCTCGTCCAGCGTCAGATTCAGCGGCTTGAGCGCGAAGCCGATCTTCGTAATCTGGCCGTTGCGGCGCACCAGGTCTATGGCCTGCTGCACGGCAGGCCCGGTACCGGCGCAATCCACCACCAGATGCGCCCCCATCCCATCCCCAACGTCACGGATCAGGGGCACGGGGTCCTCGTCGGGCACGACCACGGTGAAATCGGCGCCGAGTTGCTTCGCCAGCGCCAGACGTCCCTTGTCCCTGCTCGTGCCGGTTACCATCACGGTGCCCGCGCCCGCGAGTTTCGCCAGTTGCAGCGCGAACAGGCCCACCGGCCCGGGGCCGATGATCACGACCGTGTCGCCGGGGCGGATTCGGCTCTTCTCAAACAGCGCGTTGTAAGCCACGCAAATGGGTTCGCACATGGCGGCCGCCTCGTCCGTAACTCCTTCCGGGATGTGATGAAGCAGGACGGCCCGCGCCCGAACGTAGGACGTAAAAGCGCCGTCCACGCCGTAGCCAAACCCCAGCCGCTCAGGACACAGGTGATATTCACCCGAACGGCAGAACGAGCACGTGCCGCAGGTGTAGGCCGCCGTCTCCGAAACAACCCGGTCGCCGGGCCGGAACCCTTGCACCCGCTCCCCCACCTCCGCCACTTCGCCGCACCACTCGTGGCCCAGAATCACGGGGGGATGGGCCAGGGAGTTCAGTTGCCCGTGGAACAGGTGAAGTTCGGTGCCGCAGACGCCGCAATAGCGCACCCTGACCAGGCATTCGTCGGGGCCGAAGGTGGGGATGGGGACATCGCGGACTTCCACCGCGCCACTGGCCCGCTCGTAATACACAACGGCTTTCATCGCGCTCCTTTCCGGCTGGCATCAGGCCCGCCTTCTTGCAGTTGCTCGCTGCGCCATCCGCTGGAGAGGATTTCCAACGTTAGAATTCACCCCCATTGTAGCGGAAGAACGGGCTTCTGTCAAGTGCCACGCACGCGCGTGTATTTCTGTTTGGGGGCAAATCTTCTGCAATGCGCAGACCCTGAGCACGGTCGTGGGCCGCTCGACACCCAACGAAGTCCGCTTTTGCCGCACGGCGAACAACGATGAGGCTTTTGGCCCCACCTAACTCCTCCCACACCCTCCCCTTCTGCCCAGTCCGCAGGGAGAAAAGTTGCCAGGGGTTGATAGGGATGCTATTGACTTTGCGATTTTCGCAGAATTTCGTTTCCCTATTGACTTTTTTCGTTGTGTATGATATAATTGCAGATAGATTGCGTTGCGTGTCAGCAACGGCTGGTCTGAGGCGTCGCCATCCGAGAAGTCGCCCATCGGAATCGTTCTCAAGCCTTGGAGCCGAAGGTGTCTCCAGCCAACAACCCGTATGGCTACTCGCGTGAATCATCCACCAATCCATGTGAGGAGGCAAGCACATGAAGAATCCCGACACTGGCAGTCTACAGGCGGCCTTGTCCGAGCGCGGGGTCTCGCGCCGCGACTTTCTGAAGTTTTGCGCGATAATGGCGGGCACGTTGGCGCTGCCCGCCACATTCACGCCCAAGATCGCCCGCGCCCTGGAAGCCGCCAAACGTCCCACAGTCGTGTGGCTGGAATTCCAGGACTGTGCGGGTTGCACCGAGTCCCTTCTCCGCGCCAACCGACCCACCGTGGCTGAAATCGTCCTGGACACCCTCTCGCTCAACTACCACGAGACCATCATGGCACCCTCGGGCAAACGCGCTGAGAAATCCCTGGCGGACACCGTCGCCGAGGGCGGCTATCTGACCATCGTAGAAGGCTCCATCCCGACGGCAGACGATGGTATCTATTGCTGCATCGGCGGGCGCACGGCGCTGGATATCCTGAAGGAGGTCGCCGCGCACACCGCAGCCATCATCACAGTGGGCGCCTGCGCCTTCTACGGAGGCTGGCCCGCCACAACCCCCAACCCCACCGGTGCCAAGGGGGTCAAGGATGTCGTCTCGGGCATCCCCATCCTGAACCTGCCCGGGTGCCCCTTCAACGTGGACAACCTCACCGCAACCGTGGTGCACTACCTCACCTTCGGCGGCCTGCCGGAAATGGATGACCTGGGTCGCCCGCTGTTCGCCTACGGGCGCCGCATTCACGACAACTGCGAACGTCGGGGACACTTTGACGCCGGCGAGTTCGTGCAGGCTTGGGGCGACGAAGGCCACCGCAAAGGGTGGTGCCTGTACAAGATGGGATGCAAGGGCCCGGTCGCATTCCACAACTGCCCCACGCTCCGCTGGAACGAGGGCACCAGTTGGCCCGTTGGCGCGGGCCACGGCTGCATCGCCTGCGCGGCGCCCAACTTCTGGGAAAGCCCGGCCTACGAGCCTGTGCCCATCCACCAGCTGACGCCGCCGAGCACCTACCCTGAGGCGGAGGCCGCCGCAGCGGGCCTGTCGCCGACGGCTGCAGGCCTCATCGGTGCTGCCGCCGGCCTGGCGGTCGGAGCGGCGGGCGCTGTCGCCGCACAGCGCCTCGGCAAGGAAGACAAAGAAGAAAAGTAAGGAGGGGTGAAAGTGGCAGAGAGAATCGCGATTGATCCCGTAACGCGCATTGAAGGGCACCTCCGGCTTGAGGCCAAAGTGGAGAACGGGCGCGTAACCGAAGCCTGGGCCTCCAGCACCATGTTCCGCGGGCTGGAAATCATCATGAAAGGCCGCGACCCCCGCGAAGCCTGGCTGATGGCCCAGCGTATATGAGGCGTCTGAACAACGGTTCACGCCGTCGCTTCCGTGCGAAGCGTAGAAGACGCCCTGGGAATCCGAATTCCCGATAACGCCCGCATACTCCGCAACCTCATCGCTGGCATTCAGTACGTCCAGGATCACGTCATCCACTTCTATCACCTGCACGCCCTGGACTGGGTGGACGTAACCGGCGCGCTCCAGGCCGACCCCGCCGCAACGGCCCGCCTGGCCCAGTCCATCTCCGATTGGCCCAACTCCAGCCCCGAATACTTCCAGGCGGTCAAGGACAAACTCGCCGCCTTCGTGAAGAGCGGTCAGTTAGGCCCGTTCGCCAATGGCTACTGGGGCCACCCGGCATACAAACTGCCCCCCGAAGCCAACCTGATGGCGGTGGCGCACTACCTGGAGGCGCTGGACTGGCAACGCGATGTCATCCGCGTCCACGCCATCCTGGGCAGCAAGAACCCCCACCCCCAGACCTACCTGGTGGGCGGCATGGCCATCACACTGGACCCAGACAGCGAGACGGCCATCAATGCTGACAAACTGGCGCTCATCCGGAAACTATTCGTCACGGCCAAGCAGTTTGTGGATCAGGTTTACATCCCTGACCTTCTCGCCGTGGCCTCCTTCTACAAGGAATGGGCCGGATATGGTGAAGGGTTGGGCAACTTCCTGGCCTACGGCGAGTTCCCGGATGCAGTGGGCACGTTGCTGTTCCCGTCCGGGGTGATCCTGAACCGGGACCTGAGCACGCTCCACCCGCTGGACCACCAGAAGATCGGCGAGTACGTAACGCACTCGTGGTACAAGTACGGCGCAGGGGACCAGGCTGCCAAGCACCCCTGGGATGGAGAGACGCAACCCAACTACACCGGCCCGAAGCCACCCTACGAATTTCTGGAGACGGACGGCAAGTACTCATGGCTCAAGGCCCCACGGTACGACGACAAGGCCATGGAAGTGGGCCCGCTGGCGCGGGTTCTGGTCGCGTATGCGGCAGGTCGGCCCGAGGTCAAGACGCTGGTGGATGCCGTGCTTGCCAAACTTGGCGTCGGCCCCGAGGCGCTCTTCTCCACGCTGGGGCGAACGGCCGCCCGCGGGATTGAAACCGCCGTCATCGCTGCGAAACTGGTGCCCTGGCTGGATGAACTCGCCAACCGAATAGCGGATGGCGACCTCAAGGTGCACAACGGCGACAAGTGGGACCCCGCCACGTGGCCCAAAGAGGCCAGAGGCTGGGGCTTCCACGAGGCGCCTCGCGGGGCCCTGGGCCATTGGGTCCAGATTGTGGGCGGCAAGATCGCCAACTATCAGTGCGTTGTGCCGTCCACATGGAACGCGTCGCCCAGGGATGCCAAAGGCCAACCCGGCGCCTACGAGGCCGCGCTGGTCGGCACACCGGTAACGGACCCGGAGCAGCCCATTGAGATCCTGCGCACCATTCACTCGTTTGACCCGTGTATGGCCTGCGCCGTGCATCTGGTGGACGCTCGCGGGCGAGAAGTTACGCGCATCCGCCTGGACGGACGCATGTAGCCGTGGGAAACGTGCTGGTGCTCGGCCTGGGCAATATCCTGCTACGCGACGAGGGCGTGGGCGTCCGGGCAGTGGAACGTCTCCAAGAACGCTTTGACTTCCCAGCAGAAGTGCAGGTGTTGGACGGCGGGACGCTGGGGCTGGATCTGCTGCCCTACGTGGAAACCGCAGACCGCCTGCTCATCCTGGACGCGGTGGAGACTGACCACACGCCCGGAACCCTCGTGCGCCTGTACGGAGACGAGGTGCCCGCATTCCTGAGCATCAAGGTCTCGCCGCACCAGATGGGCCTGGCAGACCTTCTGGCCGCGTCGCGGTTGCGGGGGCAATTCCCGCGGGAACTCGTCCTGTGGGGCGTGAAGCCCGAAATCGTGGACGCCGGACTGGAACTCTCTCCACCCATCGCTGCGCAACTGGATGCCCTGGTAGACCGGGCGATCGCGGAATTGGCTCGGTGGGGGATTCACCCCACGGAGCGACCGTCGGACCACCCGACCGAGAACTGTCCGGACACGCTGGGACACGAGGAAGGTAGGTAAAGGTCTATGCAACTAAACCGCAGAGACTTCCTAAAACTTTCGGGACTTTTGCTGGCTGGCGGGATAGCGAAGCCGACGGGCCTGGCGCAGGCCGCTCCGACGGGCGGCAAGACGCTCGCCATCCTCTTTGATTCGTCCAAGTGCGTTGGGTGTCGCGCCTGTCAGATGGCCTGCAAGCGCTGGAACAAACTGCCGGCCGAGACGGAGAACGCTGTGCGGCTTCCCGTGGAGGTGGCCGGCGTCGCCAAACTGTACGACACACCCCAGAACCTGTCCGCAAGCACATGGACGCTCATCAAATTGAGCAAGCGCAGCAACTCGGACTGGCATTTCATCAACTACCAATGCATGCACTGCACGGACGCCGCATGCGTGACAGTGTGCCCCTCCGGAGCCTTGTACAAGGACCCTCTAGGATTCACCGGCTACGATGCAAGCAAATGCATCGGATGCGGCTATTGCACCCAATTCTGCCCCTACGGGGTGCCGCACCTGAGGGTGGACAATACCCTGACCGGAAAGGCTAAGGCAGCCAAGTGCACGTTCTGCCAGGACCGCATCTATGCAGGCATCGGTGGACCTCTCTGCGCCACCGTCTGCCCTGTGGGCGCCCTCACATGGGGGCCACGCGAGGAATTGCTGGACAAGGCCAAAGCGCGCCTGTCCCTCCTGAAAGCCCGTGGATTTGACCGGGCCACCCTGTACGGCGAAACGCAGGCGGGCGGGCTGAATCGCCTGAGCCTGCTGCTGGACGAGCCCGGGCGCTATGCCCTTCCGGCTAGCGTCTCTTCCCCCGCACTTGCGCGCGCGTGGAAGAACATCCTGCAGCCCGCAGAGGCCGTCCTCATCGGCGCAAGCGCCGTGGCTGTTGTGGGGGCCTTTCTCATCAGTCGCCGACACATCCGGATGGAAAGCGTGGAGTAGCGCGGGCGGAGTTCGGGAAACGGCCAGCCCGATGCACCGCGCCTCGGCCTGGCGAAGAAAAGAGCGGCGGAGGGGTTGCCACCTGCTCGGCAACCCCTCCCGTTTGTCTGCGGACCGTGGCGCGGCCCAGAGGCCGAAGGTTATCAGTCCCCCAGCCGTCGCGCTCGCCGGTGCATCAGCACAGGCGGCACCATGAACAAGATGCCACAGACCAGAAGCAGAGCAAGATCCAGCCACGAACTGATCGTGCCCATCCCCAGCACGGCATGGTTCATCAGGTCTTGAGCATAAGTCAGAGGCGATAGGTAGGCCACAACACGGGCGGCCGGCGCCATCTCGGCCAGGGGGATGAACACGCCGCTGACGAACATCAGCGCCCAGCGCAGCAGCGTGCTGGGCATTTGCACGTCCCCGGGATTGCGTGTGGGAATGGAACCAAAGATCAACCCCAGGGCGGAAAAGGAGAAGGAGCCCAGGATGACACCGGCCACCAGCAGCCAGGGCCGGGCGATGCTCGCGCCGAAAACCACTGTGCCGATGAGCAGCGAGAAGACGGACACCCCCATGGCGAAAAGGGCGCCCACCGCCGCCTTGCCGAGCAGCAGGGTCAAGAGCGACATCGGCGCGGCCAACAGGCGGTCGTAGGTGCCGACGCGCCGTTCCAGGGGAATGATAAACGGTCCGGCGGCGGAGGCGGTGAAGAAAGTCGTCAGCGCCAGCAGCCGGGCGACCCCCTGCGCGGCGGCCAAGTCCCGCTTCACCGCGAAAGAGAAGAACATGAAGAACGGCATCAGGAAGGCGAACATGATCATCCCCGGCCGCAGGTACTGCGTCTGCAGGTCTTTGAGGATCACTGTCCACGCCTGAGCACACTCATCGCGCAGCCGTTGCCACCCTCCGCCCTTCATCGTCCACCTCCCATCTGACCTTTCATTCCCCGTCGTCGTGGCCCTTCTTCGGCCATGTCGTGGCGAATGACCCCCACCTGCTGTCCCGTGAGTTCCAAGAACACGTCTTCCAGGCTGGGCCCCAGCGTGCTGAGGCTGATAACCGTCAAGCCGTTCGCCCGCGCATAGTCCATCAGATGCGGAAGCAGGATGGAGGGATCCTGGGTATACAGCCGCCACTTGTCGCCCATCTTGACCACGTTGGTTACCCCCGCCAAGGCCCTAAGAGTCTCGGACAGCCTTGATGTCTGAGCCTCATCCGCCGCAAAGGCTACCTCCACCGACTGGACTCGCCGGAAGGCCGCTTTGAGTCGCTCCGGAGTGTCAATGGCCGCGATGCGCCCGCGGTTGATAATGGCCACTCGGTTGCACAACTGATTGGCCTCCTCAATTTGGTGCGTGGTGAGAAAGATCGTTGTTCCTTCAGCGTTCAGTTGGCGAATCAGGTCGCGGATGGCGTGAGCAGACTGGGTATCCAGCCCCGGTGTCGGCTCGTCCAAGAAAAGGAGCCGCGGCCGGTGGATGATGGCCATACCGATGCTGAGCCGCCTGCGCATCCCCTTGGAGAAGTTCTCTACCTTGACGTGGCGCTTCTCCCACAGGCCGAAGGACTCCAACAACTGCTGTGCCCGTCGGCCCCGCTCGTTGCGTGGCACGCGATACAGTTGGGCGGTGAACATCAGATTGTCCCAAGCGGTCAATTCAGTGTAGACGTTGGACTCCTCCGGCACCAAGCCCATCTGCCGCTTGACCGGGTAGGCATCGCGGGCCAGGTCGTGGCCGAAAATGATGATGCGCCCCTCGGTCGGCTCCAGGAGCGTAGTCAACATGCGCTGGGTGGTGGTCTTGCCCGCCCCGTTGGGCCCCAGGAAGCCAAACACCTCGCCCTCATGCACCTGGAACTCTATGTGGTCTACGGCCAGCACGCCTGATCCGTGCCGGCCGTAGACCTTGGTCAGGTTATCCACGACTATGCATTCATTCAACGTTTGCCTCCTTCTGCATGGACACCCCATCTCCCCCTCATCCTGCCGCCTTCAGTTCGGCAAGGTGCTCTTCCACAGCCTTGACCTCGGCCTGCAGGTCTTTCAGATACTCCTCCAGCCAGGCAATACGCTCTTCCCGCGTCGGGAATCGCCGGTGGAAGCGCATGCCGTGGCCCCAGGGGTGCTCCTCATGCCGGCAGCATCCACCGCCGCGGTGGCCGTGATGGCGCTCACGCTCACACATGTTCCTCACCTCCTTTCTCGTGGTCTTGGAAGTACGCCTCATATTCGCGCAGAAACCGATCCAACCTGGCGCGCGTCCTGCGGATGCTGGCGGCCCAGGCGTGCAGGTAGTCCACGCCCTCAGGCGTTACCTCATACGCCCGCCTGGCCGGCCCGCTGCGACCCGTATCCCACGACGAAACCACCAGCCCATCCGACTCCAACTGCCGCAGCGTGCGATACAGCAAGCCAGGCTCGGCGACCGGCAGATCCTCATCCTCCGCCAGTTCCTCCATCAGTTCGTAACCGTGCCGTGGCTTCCTGAGCAGCAGCAGGAGAAGCCAGGGCTGGATGAACCCCCGCACCCGACCGCCGCCTGGGTGGCAGGGGCCACTGTGTTGGTGCCCACCATGCCGCGACTCGCACATCATGTCTCGCTCCTTTCCCACCGCGACGGCGTGGCATCGCCGGCGGCTCGTTGCGTCCGCAGCGCTGCGCGAGGGCTAGCGTTGCGCATCTATATGTCTATTGCATATATATCACAATACACCGTCTTTGTCAAATCACGGGCCTGCGGCGCGGCGGAATGCGCGCGACGGGGATCAGCGCAAGCGGCATCGGGGTGCGAACGTGCGGGTGCGCCGGTTGCCGCAGATAGGCGGGGGCGCCCGATGTCTTTAGACTTGTACGGGCGAAGATGCGTGGCCCGTACAGAGAATATCCATGCCCTTTCGGGCATTCGGTGTCTTTCGCGAGACTTCTAGACGCCCATTGTTGCGAGGGGCGAAGCCCAGAAGCAATCCCCCGCGGACACGGGATGGCTCCACCGCGCGCGCAATGATGGACCACCCGCCCCCCACGGTCAAGTCCAGGATTTCCTGTAAAAGTAGCGGCGTGAAGTTTAGGCGGCAATGCGAAACTCCTCTCGTCCCTCGGTTGACCTGCCTGCATTGGGTGGTATGGGCGGAAGTCCCAACTCACTGCGCAGCCTGCGAAGCTGCTGGCGCTCAAACTCGGTCATCTTCACCCGCCGCCATCGCTGGCTCGCTTGCCACAGGGTGGCAAACACCAACTTGAGACAACTCTTCTCGCTAAAGAAGCGAGGAATCACTTTCGTTCTCCGCCGCTCCTCCAAGAAACTGCGCTCCAACAGGTTTGTCGTTCGGATGTACTTGTGATGGGCGCTGGGACAGCGTAGGTACGCGATTGAGGCCTCCCAGTCATCCATGAAACACTTCATGGCAGAGGGATACAGGTCTTGATACTTCTTGAGCACGTCGGTGGCTATCGCCTCGGCAATCTCCTGGTTCGGCGCGTAGTAGGCGCTCTGAACGGCGCGCTTCACGTCGTCTCGCGCGCTGTCTGGCACCTTGTCCAGAACATTGCGAATCTTGTGCGCCAGGCATCGCTGCCGCAGCGCATTGCCCCAAACCTCCTTCACCGCACGAATCAGCCCAGGGGCGCCGTCAGACGTGATCAGCACCGGCGTTCGCAGCCCCCGCCTCACCAAGTCCCGCAGGAAGTTCAGCCAATCTTCGTACCGCTCCTTGTTCCCCAAGGCCACGTGGATCATGACCTTGCTGCCATCGCTGCAGATAGCCCAGGCGCACAGCACCCCTTCCTTGACCCCGCCCTCTCGCCTCAACGATTCATACACCGCATCCAGGAACAGGTACTCCACCTCAATCTCTGACAAGTCCCGTTCGCAGAAGGCCTGGTACTCTTCCCACAGGACCTCGGTCAATTCGCTCACCGCGCTGCGCGACAGCAAGCACTCCCCCGTAGCATCCCGGAACGCATCCTCTATGTCTCGGGTAGAAAGCCCTCGCGTGTACATCTGCACGGCCAGACGCTCCAAGACATCGGTCCTTCCCCCAAGTACATCCTTGGCCTTGGACCGGTAGGGTTCAGTCGCGTCGCGCACTTGTGGCACTTGCAACAAGATCTCCCCCTCCGTGCTCCGGATGCAGCCCGGCTCGTATCCGTTGCGATACCCCATCCTCGGCTGGCCCGGCTGACGACGCTCATAGCGCTCTCGTCCAAGAAAGTCTGTAACCTCTTGTTCCAGCACTTCCTGGATAAGCAACTGGGCTCCCAAACGGAGCAGCGTGTCCGCCGGTGCGTCTTGACTCTCCAGTCCCCGCTGCAAAAGGTTGGCAATCATTTGCTTGATCTGGTCACTTGGTGCTATTCTTCTCATGGCGTGAGGTCCTTTCTGCCCGTCAGGGCTTGGTGTGTTGATCACCACCATTGTACCTCACGCCGCCTTCTTTTTACAGGAGTATACGGACATTACCCCCCCACCGGGGCGAATTTTGCAGAAAGTGTAAAAAATCCCCCAAACCCCTTGACTTGGGGGCAAGAATGTGGTACAATATGTATAGTTACAACGTTGGAATTCGGCCGCCTGGCATGTTCACATCACACTGGCAATAGTTGGCGTGTGCAGCGCAGCACACCGGTGGCAGGCAGGGAATCGGCCCCTCGGTGCCCGCACCCACCACTGCCCACGGCAAAGCACTCGGCTGCTCAACGATGCCCCTTAGCAGGCCGCTGCTGGCATCGCCCGACCGGTTTGACCCTGTGCCTCGCCCGGTGGCGCGCTGGCGAAAGGAGGTGATCGCCCGAAGTACGGAGAAGTTGGGACACATTCGGCCATCTAGGATTGGATCAGTAACCACAAAAGAAGGGGGCTGAACATGAAGGATGTCTTGTATTTTGCTCCGACCGAACTCACAGAGGCGCTGAAACTCCTTGCGCAATACGGTGAGAAAGCAACTATTCTGGCCGGAGGCACAGACCTGGTCCCTCGGATGAACTACTACGAACTCAAGCCAGAGGTCCTGGTGTACGTTGGCAACCTCGGCCTGGATTACATTGAGCAGGCGGATGGCCAACTGGTCATCGGCGCGGCGACTCCCACCGCCAAGATCGCAGCCAGCCCGCTCGTCGCCGAGAAAGCGACAGCCCTCGCCGAGGCCGCACGCCTCTCCGCAAGCCCGGCCATACGCACCGCCGGCACCATTGGCGGCAACCTGGCCAATGCATCCCCCGCCGCCGACCTGGCAACCCCGCTCATTGCCCTCGGAGCCACCGTCGTCCTGGTCAGCGCGAAGGGCGAGCGAGAAGTGCCCGTGGAGGACTTCTTCACAGGCCCCGGCCAGACCGTGCGGCAACCCGGCGAACTCATCAAAGAGGTGCGCGTCCCTGTAAGGAAGGGCAAGTCCGTCTTCTTGAAGTTGGGACGCCGCAAAGCCATGACGCTGTCGGTGGTGAACGTGGCCGTCTACGTGGAAATGGAAAAGGGCCAGAAGTGCGTGGACGCCCGGGTAGCCCTGGGGGCCATGGCGCCCGTTCCTCTGCGCTGCAAGAAAGCCGAGGGCGTGCTCCAGGGGTGCGTGCTCCCCATGTCGGCGCTTGAAGGGGCCGAGTTCCTGGACAAGGCCCGCATTGAAAGGGCGGCCGAACTGGCCATCGCGGAGAGTTCGCCCATTGACGACCAGCGCGCGACCGCCTGGTATCGGCGCAAGGCCGGCAAAGTCTTGGTGGCGCGTGCCCTTGCTGCCGCTGCCGGCATTGCCATCTAGAGGTAAGGAGGCAAGTTGACCATGAAATACGTATTGTCCTTTAACCTGAACGGCCTGCCGGTAGATACCCTGGTCAAGGCAACCGACACGCTCCTGGACGTCCTGCGCGAGAAACTCAACGTCGTCAGCGCCAAGCGCGGTTGCGACAACGGCGACTGCGGGGCCTGCACCGTCCTGGTAAACGGCGAACCCGTGCGCGCATGCCTGACCATTGGCCTGACGGTGGCCGGGAAGAACGTCCAGACTGTGGAAGGCTTACAGCGAGACGGAAAGTTGCACCCCTTGCAGCAGGCATTCCACGAGCACTACGCCGCGCAGTGCGGCTTCTGCACCCCCGGCATGTTGATGTCGGCCAAGGCCCTGCTGGACAAGAACCCCAAGCCGACGCGCGAGCAAATCGTAGAGGGCATCTCCGGCAATCTGTGCCGCTGCGGCGCGTATGTGGAAATCGTTGAGGCCATTCAGGCAGTGGCCGCCGGCAAGTACAAGGAGTAGGAACGATGGCAGAGTATGTAGGCAAACCAGTGCTACGCTACGATGGAATTGGCCACGTAACCGCCCGAACCCGGTACGTGGACGATATCCAACTCCCCGGCATGCTCTACATCAAGGTGCTCACCAGCCCGGTGCACAAGGGCGTCATCCGCCATCTGGACACCTCGGCGGCGGAGCGGATGCCCGGCGTCGCCGGCGTGATCACGGCGAAGGATGTGCCAGGGAAGAATGCCTACGGGCTAATCCCCGACCAGCCCGTCTTCACCCCGGAGCATATCCGCTACAAAGGCGAGCGCATCGCAGCCGTGGCAGCCGTGGATGAGGACACCGCCATGGAGGCTCTTGAGAAGATCAAGATAGACATTGAGGAACAAGAGCCGGTGTTTGACCCGTTCAAAGCCATGGAGCCCGGCGCACCCCTGGTGCGGCCCGAGGGAAATGTCTGGGAGTTCAACAGCGGCAAAACCCGCAAGATCCGTTTCGGGGATGTGGAGAAGGGCTTCGCCGAAGCGGACGTCATCGTGGAAGGCACGTACACCACAGCCACCAACGACCATGCCCCGATGGAGCCCCAGGTGTCGGTGGCCTACATTGACGAGACCGACCGCCTGGCCATCTACACCGTGAGCCAGGACCTGTACTTCCACCTGGGCATGCTGACGGCCATCTTCAACCTGCCCATGAACAAAATCCGCTACATCGGCGGCACCGTCGGCGGTGGCTTCGGCTCCAAGAACGACATCCATTGCGACCACGTGGCGGGGCTCATGGCGCTGAAGATTCGCAAGCCCGTGAAGTATCGGCACACCCGCCGCGAGGAGACTGCCTACACCACCAAGCGCGGCCCCTGGACCTTCTACTTCAAGGACGGCGTCAAGAAGGACGGGCGCATCGTTGCGCGTTATGTCAAGAGTGTCCACGACACCGGCGCCTACGCCGGCATGGGGCCCTATGTGGTGGACAAGAACTCCATCCTCGTCGCGGGACCCTATGCCATCCCCAACATCTGGGTGGATGGCATCTGCGTCTTCACCAACAAGCCCCCGTGCAGTTCCATGCGCGGCTTCGGCATCATCAACGGCACAGCCGCAGACCAACTGCAGACGGCCCGGGTTGCCGAGGCCATCGGCAAGGACCCCTGGGAAGTGCACTTCATCAATGCATGGCGCGACGGAGACCTCGGGGCAACCCAGTTCAAAGTTGAAGCCGCCGGACTGATTGAGGCCATGAAGCGGGCCGCCGAACTGGCCGGCATTGAACTTCCGGCTCACCTGAAGGCCATGAGTTCGCGAGGGAGGTAGGAAGCATGAAAAAGCGAGGCATTGGCATTTCTGTTGGCACGCACCCGGCAGGGCTAAAGGGCGGCGGCGACCCCAGCCAGGCGCAGATTCGCCTCAAGCCAGACGGCACCTTTGACCTGTTGAACGGCGCGGTGGACATCGGCCAGGGATGCAAAACCATTTTGCGCCAACTGGCCGCCGACGAATTGGATGTCCCCCTGGAAAACATCACCCATCAGAACATTGACACCGACACCGGCCCCATGTGCACCGGCACTTTCGCCAGCCGCGTAACGTTCATGGACGGCAATGCCGTGCTGGCGGCGGCCGCAGACCTGAAACGGAAAATCCGCGAGTGGGCCGCCGAATACTTTGAGTGCAGCCCCGCCGACGTGGAGGTGGCCAACAACAAGGTGTTCGTCAAAGGCGTGCCGGAGAAATCGCTCACCATGGGCGAGGTGGGCGCTATGGTCAACTGGGGCGGCAAGTTCCTGGTCGGCACAGGCGCGTACACCCCCGGCCCGGGTCAGCAGTTTGACCCAGAAACCGGCAAGATGACCGCCATCGCCTCTCTGGCATTCGGCTGCTGTGTCGCCGAAGTAGAGGTGGACACCGAAACCGGCGTCGTGGACGTCCTAAAACTGGTCCAGGTCTTTGAGGTCGGCAAGGCAATGAACCGCCTGCTCTGCAAGGGCCAGAACAACGGCGGCGCCATGATGGGCATCGGCTTCGGCCTCACGGAGAACATCTGCCCCTACTACCCCAGCATGGACTTCGCCGTCCATGACCTGACCGACTACGTGATCACGACGGCCGCCGACATGCCGCCCGTGATGGTGGAGGACATCGTGGAGGTACCGCACCCGAATGGCCCCCGCGGCGCCAAAGGCTATAGCGAGATGACCGCAAGCCTGGCAGGCCCCGCCATCCTGAACGCCATCCACAACGCCATCGGCGTCTGGGTTACCGACTACCCGGCGACACCCGAGCGCATTCTGAAAGCCCTGGAAGCCGCCCGCGCTTGACGTGCGCACGCCGCAATGGCACAATCCAGAGGACGGAGCCACAACCCGCTCCGTCCTCTGGCTCGGAACCATTCATCTCAAGGGAGGTCTGGATATGAACCTGAAGGGCAAGATCATTGACCTCAGTCAGGAAATCTACACCGGCATGCCCGTGTACCCTGGGCACGCCAAGACAGTGATTTGGGAGCACATGTCTCACGAGGAATCGGCCCGCATGATCGGCACTGGCTTCTCGTATCGCTCCAGCGGCATCATGATGTGCGACCACGGCCCCACCCACATTGACTCCGTGAGCCACCTGTCGCGCGATCCCGACGCGCCATCCGTGGACGAGATTCCCCTGGAGAACTGCGTTACGTCGGCCATCTGCATTGACGTGAGTGACGTGCCCCCGCAAACCCAGTTCGGCGCCGACAAGATCAAGGCCGAACTCAAACGCTGGAACCTGGAAATCCGCCCGGGCGACACCGTGCTCTTCTACACCGGCATCTACGACCGCTATTACGGCAAGCCGGAATACGTAACGCACCAGCCCGGCCTCACCCGCGACGCCACCGAGTTCATCATTGACCAGGGAGCCGTCAACTTCGGCGTGGACAACACAAGCCCCGACATGTGGCTGGACAAGACCTACCCGTGCCACACCGTGTGCGCCGAGCGCCGCGTAACCCACATAGAGAACCTGTGCAACCTGGATAAACTCGTGGGCAAGCGGTTTACGTTCATCGCGCTGCCCCTGCGAATCCGAAAGGGCACCGGTTCGCCGGTGCGGGCTATCGCCATCCTGGACGAGTAACTGCGCACCCCGAAGACAGCAGCGAACCGCGGCCTTCCGCACCCGGACGGAACGCCGCGGTTCTCGTTTTCGCGTGTGTGCGACCCCGCGCGCCTACCAGAGCACCATGGACTCCTCAAAGATTCGCGCTAGGTCTTTCTTCGTCAGCGGGCGCGGGCTTCCCACGAGAAGTCGTTGCTGCTTCCAGCCGCCCTCCACCATCTCGGGGATGTCGGCCTCCGTATAGCCCAGGGCCGACAGCCCGTTGGGGCAATCCAGGTCGCGCATGAGTTGGGTGAAGGCATCGGACAGGGACAGAGCGGCCTCCATGACGGACATCCCCTCCGTGTTCACCCCGAGCAACTGGGCGATGCGCGCGTGGCGTTCCGGGCTGCTGGGCGCGGTGAAGCGAAAACTGGCCGGTGCTGTGAGGGCCGTCGCCAGGCCGTGCGGCACCATCGGGTGATCCACCGCATACCCTTCGGGCACCCAGTCGCGAATCATGCCGGCGATGGGATACCCCAAGGCGTGCGGGATGTGCACTCCGGCCGTGCCGAACCCGATGCCAGCGAACGACGCCGCCAGCGCCATGTACGTGCGGGCCTCCAGGTCATACCCGTTGTAGTACGCGCGCCTGAGGTACTTGCCCATCCACTCCAGCGCCTTCTCGCTCCAGATATCCGAAATCGGATTCGCACCAATGTACGCGGGCCGCTGGCCCGGATCTTGCGGCTTCGGCCTCACATTGTACGGCTTGATGGTGTACGACTCTGCCGCATGGGTGAACACGTCCAGACCCGCCGACGCCGTAACCGCAGGCGGCGTGGTCATCGTATTGAGCGGGTCCACGATGGCCATGGTGGGGCGGTTGTATGCGTGCGACATGCCCGTCTTCACCCGCAGCGACACCACTTCCAGGGCGATGGTAGGCGTGGTCTCGCTGCCGGTACCCGCTGTCGTCGGAAGGGCCACCAGCGGCTTCAGTGGCCCAGGCACAGGCTTGCCCTTGCCGATGGGCTTGTTGATGTAGTCGTGAATGTCGGCGGGATACGTGGTCAGCAAGTTGATGGCCTTCGCCGTGTCAATCGTGCTGCCCCCACCCAAGGCGACAATCGCATCAAAGGGCGTATCCCTAACCGCCTCCGCCGCTTTGGTGAACGACTCGTCCGTAGGCTCCACATGCACATCGTCGTAGATCGCAACCGACAGGCCCTCGGACTCCAGGGCGTTCTTGACTCGGTCAATCAGCCCAAACTGCCAGAGTTGCTTGTCGGCGACCAGGAGCACCCGCTTTGCGCCCAGGATTCGCACCTCATAGCCGACTTCCTCCGTGGCGCCCGGGCCGAACTTCATCTTTGCGGTACTCAAGGGAATGACCGTCTCCAATTCCACACTCATCTCATCATCTCCTTATCGTTATCTGAGTATGCGGGCACAGGCAGAACTCACCCCCACCGCCGCGGCACAAGCCCCAGGTAGCGGTTCGTCAGCCCCACCGCCTCCAACCGATCCCGCTGCATCTCCATGCACGCCCGTATCCCGTCCACCGTCTCCGGTATCGTTACCGCCTCCTGCGGGATGTTGATCGCAAACATCACATCCTCCCCCGACTTCGCCACGCACTCCTCCCACACCCCAATCTCGTACATGTCCCCTCGCTTGTTCCCCAACTCCCGCGCATACTTGAAAAACGCCGTGTTGGAGTCAAACCCATCCTCTATCCGCACCACGCGCATCCTCGGGTGCGCTCGGAACGTCTCCAGCACCGCCTCCACGCTCACGCTCTTCTTCGGCGTCGCCACCACGTTGATGATATGCCCGTGCGTTACCGGCGTGTGCACCAACAACCCCGTCGCCTTCACGTGCGGCATGATGTGCATCAAATCCACCGCCTGGTGGCTCGGCACCTTGTCCACCTTCAGCAAGTCCACCAACCCTCGGTGCGTGTCCCCAGGATCCGCCACCCGCCGGATGATCGTTACCGCTACCTTCTCCACCCCAACCAGCCGATCCACCGCATCCACCGCGCGAATCAGCCCCGTCGTGTTGCACGACGTCAACTTCAGGAACCGCTGCCCCAACCCCTTCTCGTAGTTCGCATACCCGTGGAAGAATACATCCGCAACGTCGTCCTTCTCCCCGCCCTGGAAGATCGCCTTCACCCCGTGCTTCCGGTACAACTCCTTGTTCTTCGCCCCAATCCCCGCGGGCGTCGCATCCAGCACCACATCCACCTGCTCCAGCAAATCGTCCAGCGACCCCGACACCGGTATCCCCAGCGCCTCAAACGCCGCCTTCCGCCCCATGTCCACCAGGTACAACGGGTACGGCATCCCGCTCTCGTGCAGCGCCCGCACCTGCAACGTCGGCGCCACGTCCGCCACGCCCACCAACTCCATGTCCCCCTGCAGCGCCGCACCGTCCGCCAACCGCGTCCCGATGGTCCCGTACCCCACCACGCACACTTTCACTTTGCTCATCGTCGGCCTCCTCTCGTCAAATCTCCCCGCGAACCAGTCGCCTCACTCGGTCCGCGATCTTCTTCGCATCCACCATCACGTAGTCCTCCATCTGCCGCGCAAACGGCGCAGGCACGCTCGGCGCGCACACCCGCACAATCGGCGCGTCCACGTACCCATACGCCTTCTCCGCCACCTGCGCCACCACCTCTGCGCCAAACCCACACCGCTCCACCGCCTCGTGCACCACCACCAACCGCGACGTCTTCTTCACCGACGCCACGATCGTCTCCACGTCCAGCGGGAACAGCGTCCGTGGATCCACCACCTCCACGCTGATCCCCTCACGCTCCAACACCTCCGCCGCCTCCAGCGCCATCAGCACCGTCCGCGACGTCGCCACCACCGTGCAGTCCCGCCCCTCTCGCTTCACGTCCGCCACACCGAACGGAATCGTGTACTCCTCCTCCGGCACCGGCCCCTTCGTGTTGTACAGCAACTTGTGCTCTATGAAGATCACGGGGTCGTCCAGCCGTATCGCCGTCTTCAGCAGCCCCTTCGCGTCATACGGCGTGGACGGCATCGCCACCAGCAGCCCTGGCGTGTGCACAAACCACGCCTCCAGGCTCTGCGCGTGCTGCGCCGCCGACGACCGCCCCATCCCCCCCTGCGTCCGAATCACCAGCGGCACCTTCGCCTGCCCCCCGGACATGTACCGAATCTTCGCCGCCTGGTTCACGATCTGATCCATCGCCATCGTGCAGAAGTCTATGTACATCAGTTCGGCCACAGGGCGCCTGCCCACGAGCGCCGCGCCCACGGCCGTCCCGATGAACCCCTGCTCGCTGATGGGCGTCTGGATCACCCGATCCAGCCCGAATTCAGGCGAAAGGCCCAAGGTTACCTTATACGCGCTGCCAAACGGGTCGGCGATGTCCTCGCCGATGAGGAAGACGCTTTCATCGCGCAGCATCTCCTCGCGCAGCGCCTCTCGCAATGCGTCGCGGTACGTGATTTCTCTCATCTTCACCCTCGCTTCGGATCGCCCAGGTAGTCAAAGTGGACGTACAACTCGTCCAACGCCGTCTCCGGCGCCGCCAGCGGACTCGCCTTCGCGTACTCCACGCCCGCCTCTATCTCCGCCGCTACCTCCGCTCCCATCGCCTCGTCTTCCGCCTCCGTCAGGTATCCCCACGCCAGCAACTGCCCCCGCAACTTCACAATCGCGTCCCGCTTCCGCCAAGCCTCTCGCTCCTCCGCCGGCATGTACAGCGCAGGATCCCCCACATAATGCCCCAAGAACCGATACGTCTTCGCCTCTATGAACCCAGGCCCCCCGCCGCTCCGCGCCCGCTCCACCGCCTTCCGCGCCGCGCGGTGCACCGCAATCACATCCATCCCGTCCACGCACTCCCCTGGGATGTGGTACGTCGCCACACGCGCCACCAAATCGCACTTGTACGCCGTCTTCTCCCACGGCTGCGACAACCCGTACAGGTTGTTCTGGCACACAAACACCACAGGCACCTGCCACAGCGACGCCAGGTTCAGCGCCTCGTGGAACCCGCCCTCCGCCGTCGCCCCATCCCCAAAGAAGCACACCACCACCTCGCCCCCGCCCCGCTGCTTGATCCCCATCCCAATCCCCACAGACGTCGGCAGGCTCCCGCTCACAATCCCTGTCGCCCCGATGATCCCCTGGCTGAAGTCCGCAATGTGCATGGAGCCGCCCTTCCCCTTGCAGTACCCCGTCGCCCGCCCGTACAACTCGGCGAACATCCGCTTCACCTCGCACCCCTTGGCGATCACGTCCCCGTGCCCACGGTGCGTGCTCGTGATGTAGTCCCGCGGCCCCAGCGCCCAACACACCCCAACCGGCACCGCCTCCTGCCCCTGCGACAGGTGCAGAAACCCCGCAATCTCCCCCGCCTCAAACCGCTCCTTCGCCTTGTCCTCAAACGCACGAATCAGCCGCATCCGCCGGTACATCCCCAACAACTGCTCCCGCGTGATGTCCTCCGGCGGAGCCTCGGTGGTTCCCTCTGTCTTCTTCGCGCTCATTCTACCCTCCGCGTTATGTCAATATCAGCACCGGCTCTTCCACCAGCCGCGCGATCGTCTCCAAGAACCTCGCCGCCGGCGCGCCGTCTATCACCCGATGGTCAAACGCCAGGCTCAACACCATTATCGGCCTCACCGCGACCTCGTCCCCCACCACCACCGCCTTCTTCACCATCCGCCCAACACCCAATATGCAGCACTCCGGCAGGTTGATCACCGGCGTAAACCCCTCCACGCCGTACATCCCCAAGTTCGTGATCGTGAACGTCCCGCCCGTCAGGTCATCCGGCCCAATCCGCCCGCTCCGCGCCGCCTCCACCAACCGCCCTCGCTCCCGCGCGATCTCCCGCAGCCTCATCCGATCCGCGCCCTTGATGACCGGCACCAACAGCCCCCGCTCCGTCTCTACCGCCAACCCAATGTTCACCTCTCCCAGCCGCTCTATTGCCCCATCCCCAAGCCGCGCGTTCGCCTCCGGATGCCGCCGCAACGCCTCCGCGCACACCCACACCAGAATGTCGTTGTACGTAACCTCCACACCCTCGCCCTTCAGCCGCTCCCGCAGCCCCACCAACGCCGTGGCGTCCACCTCCCGAAACAGCGTTACCCGCGCCGTCTCCCGCGCGCTCTCCGCCATCCGCCGCGACACAACCCCGCGGACGCCCGTCAGCGGTATCCGCTCCACCACGCCCGACGGCACGGCAGGGGCCGCCTCCACTGCCCCTCGCCCGCGAATCACCGCCGCCGCGGCCCGCAGCACGTCCTCCTCCCTCACCCGCCC
>Ga0078972_1002725_pt1 | contig 56794 bp, 46 predicted proteins | sample YelNatPaOPGAMG01_FD_67568 | JGI IMG/M metagenome (GOLD analysis project Ga0078972, IMG submission 67568) | Hot spring thermophilic microbial communities from Obsidian Pool, Yellowstone National Park, USA - OP-RAMG-01 (SPADES assembly) (version 2) | ecosystem: Environmental > Aquatic > Thermal...
TGGCCGTGCCGGCGACGGTGCGGCATTCCCCCGACTGGCGCACCCTTGGCGTGCGGGTGGACGCGGTATTCCTCAACGAGCGTTTTGTCCCGCTCGAAAGCCCGATTTTCCGCGCTGGCTTTCATGGCGTCGAGCGCGCGGGCGCGCGCGCCTGGCGCTGGAGCGACGGGCACGGCCGCCTCACCCTGCCGCCCAGCCCCACCCCCACCGCGCTGCGTCTCTTGATCGGCGAGAGTTTGCCTCATTGGCAAAACCCCGCCCCGGCACGTCGCGCGATCAGCCCTCGAACGGGTCGCGCATGAGAATGGTGTCGTCGCGTTCGGGGCTGGTCGAGAGCAGCGTCACCGGCGCCTCGACCAGTTCCTCGATGCGGCGGACATATTTCACCGCCTGTGCCGGCAAATCGGCCCAGGAGCGCGCGCCCCGCGTCGAGCCCGGCCAGCCCGCCATGGTTTCATAGACGGGCTGGGCCGCGGCTTGCGCCCCGGCGGCGGCGGGCAGGCGGTGCAGCGTCTCGCCCCCGATGCGATAGGCGGTGGCGACGCGGATTTCCGGCAGACCGTCGAGCACGTCGAGCTTGGTCAGCGCCAGGCCCTGGATGCCGCCCACCTTCACCGCCTGGCGCACCAAGGTCGCATCGAACCAGCCGCAGCGCCGGCGCCGCCCGGTGACGGTGCCGAATTCGTGCCCGCGATCGCCGAGCGATTGCCCGGTCGCATCGAAAAGCTCGGTCGGGAACGGGCCGGCACCGACACGGGTGCTATAGGCCTTGGCGATGCCGAGGACGAAACCGACAGCACCCGGCCCGATCCCCGCGCCCGAGGCGGCGGTCGCGGCGACCGTGTTGCTGGACGTGACGAACGGGTAGGTGCCATGATCGACATCAAGCATCACCGCCTGGGCGCCCTCGAACAGGATGCGCTTGCCGGCGCGGCGCGCCTCGTCGAGCCGCTCCCAGACCGGCTCGGCAAAAGGCAGCAGACGCGGGGCGAGGCCGAGCAGGCTCTCCAGCAGCGCGCTTTTCTCGAAGGTTTCGGCGCCGAGGCCGGCGAGCAGGGTGTTGTGGTGCAACAGAAGCTCATCGAGCTTGGCCGCGAGCGTCGCGGGCTCGGCGAGATCGCAGAGCCGGATGGCGCGGCGCGCGACCTTGTCCTCGTAGGCCGGGCCGATGCCGCGCCCGGTGGTGCCGATCCGGCGCTCCCCGCGCGCTGCCTCGCGCGCCCGATCGAGCGCCGCGTGCAGCGGCAGGATCAGCGGCGCGTTCTCGGCGATGCGCAGATTATGCGGGCCCACGGCCAGCCCCTGGGCGGAGACCCGCGCAATCTCGGCGAGCAGCGCCAGGGGATCGACGACGACGCCGTTGCCGATAATGCCGAGCTTGCCGCGCACCACGCCGCTCGGCAGCAGCGAGAGCTTGTAGGTCTCGTTGCCCACCACCAGTGTATGCCCGGCATTGTGGCCGCCCTGGAAGCGCACGACGATATCGGCGCGGCTGGCCAGCCAATCGACCACCTTGCCCTTGCCCTCATCGCCCCACTGGGCGCCGATCACCGCGACATTGGCCATCCGTATCTATTTCCTAGGGTTTGTGGAGACTATATCGCATCAAAATTAAGACCAGGGCTCTGCCCCCCATCTCCCATTGGGACCCGCTGGGGGTCCGCCTCCCCAGACCCGCGTCAGAGCCTGAAAATCAATCGAACTTGAAAAAGAACGCCCTTTGCAAACATTGGCTTTTTTTCCGGCGATTTCCGAGAAAGAGGGCATTCTTTTTCAAACTCTCAGAGGAAGGATTGCAAAGGCTCCGCCTTTGCTGGGGGTCCAGGGGGCAAAGCCCCCTGGCCTTATAGGCGCATTCATGTCTCGACACACGCCTAGGTCACGGCACGCCGGCCGGTGGCGGAGAGGATTTCGGCGCAGCCGAGCTGGCGCGCCTCGGCGAGCGGGTCGGCCCCGGAGAGGGTGGCGACGGTCGCATAGCCGGCGCGCCGCAAGGCTTGCGCCGCTTCCGGATCGGCGTCCGCCGCGACATAGACACGCAAGCGCGGGGCGCGCGGGGGCGCGGCGCGCAGGACGGCGTCAGGATAGAGGGTGATGCCGGAGGCGGGTTCGCTCTCGCCGCAGAGGTAGCGCCCGCCGCGGCCCAGTTCCTCGTGCCGGCCAGGGGCGAAAACCGTCATGCAGACGCCCCTGTGATAGCGATAGCCGCGGAACTCGACGGGATCGACGGTGAGGCTGAGCCCGGTAAGGCCAAGCCCTGGGGCGCGCGCCGTGATCGCCGCGACACTCGCTTCCAGCCGCTCGGCCTGGGCGCGCGCGGGGGGCGGCAGGGCGGCGGCGCGGAGAGCCGCGAGGGCGCGCGGCGCCGCGCCGGCGGCAAGCAGCAACTCGGTAAGCGTTGCGGCAAGCGGCCCGGCGAGCGCGCGCACGGCGGCGGCGTCCTTGCGATCGAGCGCCCGACCGAGCGCCTGACGCGCCGGCTCGGCCAGGGGGGCGGCGTCGAGCAGTGCCGGGATTAGCGGCGGCGCGGTGAGATCGAAGCTGAACCGCGTGAGCCCGACGGCGGCCAGCGCCTCGGCGGCCACCAGCACCAGTTCGGCATCGGCTTCCGGGCAGTCGGCGCCGATCAGCTCGATGCCGGCCTGGGCGATCTGGCGGTCGGGCGCGAGCTGGCTTGCCCGCACCCGCAGGCACTGCCCGGCATAGGAAAGCCTGAGCGGGCGCGGCGCATCGGCGAGCCGGGTGGTGGCGATGCGCGCGATCTGCGGCGTCGTATCGGAGCGCAGCGCCATCATGCGGTGGCTGTCGGGGTCCATGAGGCGAAACGTCTGATCGGCGACCGCGCCGCCGGTGCCTGCGAGCAGACTGTCCTCGAATTCCAGCAGGGGCGGTTTGACGCGCTGATAGCCATGCGCCGCGAAGACCGCCATCAGCGCCTCGACCGCCGCGGCCTCGGTCTCGGCCTCGGGCGGCAGCACGTCACGCAGCCCGGCCGGGAGCAGCGCCAAATTCGGGGGCGGATCATCGGTCATGCGGCGGCGGGCTATAGCACCGGCTCGATGCGTGAGGAAGCCGGGACTTCGGAAGCGCCTGGGCGCGAACGTGGCCTTGACTCCGCGCGCGGTTTTCCCGATACCGCGTGCCCATAGGTGGCGCCCTGGTGCGCCTTTCTGCCATGGCGATTTGGCCGATGGCAGTTTTCTCCGTTCGAAAGCCCCTGGTGTCCGAGATTTTTTCCCAATCCGAGATCGCTCCCTTGGCCGAGACGCAGGCGCCGGAGCCCGCGATCGCCGCCGCACCCGAGATATCGGCCTTCGCGGCACTCGGCCTTTCCGAGCCGGTGCTCCGCGCCATCGCCGAGATGGGCTATACCCAGCCGACGCCGATCCAGGCGCAGGCCATCCCGACGGTGTTGATGGGGCGCGACGTGCTCGGCTGCGCCCAGACCGGCACCGGCAAGACCGCCGGCTTCACCCTGCCGATGCTCGATATCCTCGCCGGCTCGCGCGCCCGCGCCCGCATGCCGCGCAGCCTGATCCTCGAACCGACCCGCGAACTGGCGCTGCAGGTTGCCGAGAATTTCATCCTCTATGGCAAGTATCTCAAGCTCAACCACGTCCTCATCATCGGCGGCGAGAGCATGGCGGACCAGCGCGACGCCCTGATGCGCGGCGTCGATGTGCTGATCGCAACGCCGGGCCGGCTGATCGATATTTTTGAGCGCGGCGGCATTCTGCTCACCGATACCCGCCTGCTGGTGATCGACGAGGCCGACCGCATGCTCGATATGGGGTTCATCCCCGATATCGAGCGTATCGTCGGTCTGCTGCCGCAAAACCGCCAGACGCTGTTCTTTAGCGCCACCATGGCGCCCGAGATCCGTCGCCTCGCCGATGCTTTTTTGCAGAACCCAAAGGAAATCACGGTTGCGCCACCGGCGTCCGTCGCGACCACCATCACCGCCGGCCTCGCCCTCGTCGCCGAACAGGACAAGCGCGAGGCGCTGCGCCGGCTGATCCGCAAGGAAGACGTGCAGAACGCGTTGATTTTCTGCAACCGCAAGCGCGACGTCGATATTCTCTATCGCTCACTGGAGCGGCACCATTTCAGTGTCGGCGCGCTGCATGGCGACATGGCGCAATCGGTGCGCTTCGCGACGTTGGAGAAATTCAGGGCCGGCGAGATCCGCCTTCTGGTGTGCAGCGATGTCGCGGCGCGCGGACTTGACATCGGCGGCCTCTCGCATGTGTTCAATTTCGACGTCCCGGTGCATGCCGAGGATTATGTCCACCGCATCGGCCGCACCGGACGGGCGGGGCGTGAGGGTCGCGCCTTCATGATCGCCGAACCAGAGGACCGGCTGATGGTCGAGGCGATCGAGAAGCTGACCGGCGCGCCGATCCCGCGCATCACCGTCGAGGGGCTCGATCCGGTCGGCTGGGCGGCGGAGAGCGGCCGGCGCGGCCGCCGCGGCGGTCGCAAGCCCGCCGCCGCCCCGCCCCGCGTGCGCGGCGCACCACCCCCTGGCGCACCATCCCTTGGCGCGCCCTCGGAGCGGCGCGCCAGGCCAGTGGCGCGCGCCCGCAGCGAGGGGGGGCGGAGCGAGGGGAACCGCAAGCCCGCCGCGCCACCAGCGCTTTCATCCGCGCAGCCAGCCGCCCCGAGCGGACGGGCCGATGTCGCGCGTGGCCGGGGCCGCGCGGCGCGTCCGGAAGCGGAAGGCCCGGCCCCGCGCGGTTTCGGCACCGATATCCCGGCCTTCATGCTGCTGCCGACCCGCGTCAGCCATGCCCGCGCCGCAACCATGACGCCGGAGCCGGCGTCGGAGGAGGATCTGGAGCCATGAACGTTGTCGCCTCTCCGTCGGCCAAGAAGGGCAAGTTCGCCGCGTTCCAATGGGATGACGCGCTGGCGCTCGATGCCCAGCTCGCCGAGGATGAGCGCGCCATTCGCGACGCCGCGCACGCCTATTGCCAGGAAAAACTTTTCCCCCGCGTGCTCGAAGCCAATCGCCACGAGCGTTTCGATCGCGCGATCATGAACGAAATGGGGGAGATGGGATTTCTCGGCGCGACGCTCGAGGGTTATGGCTGCGCCGGGGTCAATTACGTCTCCTATGGCCTCATCGCGCGCGAGGTCGAGCGCGTTGATTCGGGCTATCGCAGCGCCTTTTCGGTGCAATCCTCGCTGGTGATGTATCCGATCCACGCGTTTGGCTCGGAAGCCCAGCGGGAAAAATACCTGCCCAAACTGCGCGCGGGCGAATTTGTCGGGTGTTTTGGTCTGACCGAGCCGGATGCCGGCTCCGATCCCGGGGCGATGCGCACCCGGGCGAAAGCGGTCGCGGGCGGCTTTTTGCTTTCAGGGACGAAAACCTGGATCACCAATGCGCCGATCGCCGATGTCTTTGTCGTCTGGGCCAAGGATGACGCCGGGGATATCCGGGGTTTTATCCTCGAGCGCGGCATGAAGGGGCTTACAGCGCCCAAGATCGAGGGCAAATTCAGCCTGCGCGCCTCGGCGACCGGCATGATCATGATGCAGGACGTGCTGGTGCCGGCGGAAAACATGCTGCCCGGCGTCAAGGGGCTGCGCGGGCCGTTCTCCTGCCTCAACAACGCCCGCTACGGCATCAGTTGGGGCGCGCTTGGCGCCGCCGAGTTCTGCTGGCACGCGGCGCGCGACTACACCCTCAACCGCATGATGTTCGGCCGCCCGCTCGCCGCGACCCAGCTCATCCAGAAAAAACTTGCCGATATGCAGACCGAAATCACCATCGCGCTGCAATCGGTGCTGCGCCTTGGCCGCCTCCTCGATGAAGGCCACGCCGCGCCCGAGATGATCAGCCTCTGCAAGCGCAATTCCTGCGGCAAGGCGCTGGACATCGCGCGGGTCGCGCGTGACATGCACGGCGGCAACGGCATCGCCGATGAATATCACGTGATCCGCCATGTGATGAACCTCGAGGCGGTGAACACCTATGAGGGCACGCATGATGTCCATGCCCTCATCCTCGGCCGCGCCCAGACCGGGATCTCGGCCTTCGGCGCGCCATAGCCCCAGACTATTATAGCCTCAGACCCCACGGCAGAGGCTGGCGTGATGGCGGGCAGGAAGCGGCGCGCGAGTTAAGACTTTCTTTGCCAGGCCCGCTCTAAGCGATAGGCTAGGAAATTGCCCGGAGAGAGCGATGTTGCGTGTCCTGGCCTGCATGACCGAACGGCACGACCCCGAGCTGGTGCTTCTGGCCACGCTGATCTGCGCCCTGGCCTCTGGCACGGTGGTGTTGATGCTGGCGCGCGGACTGGCGAGTGTCGGGCGCAGCCGCGCCGCCTGGACGGTCGGTGCCGCGATCGCCTTCGGCAGTGGCGTCTGGGCGGTCCATTTTGTTGCCATGCTGGGCTACCAGCCGGGCATCGCGACCGCCTACGATGTCTCCTGGACCACGCTCTCCCTGCTGATCGCGACGCTCGGCGCGTTACCCGGCATCGCGCTCTTCCTGTTCCGCCCGCGCAACCCGATCATCGCCGCGCTCAGTGGCGCGATGCTGGGGCTGGCGATCACCGGGATGCATTTCACTGGCATGATGGCAATGCGGCTCGGCGCCATTGTCATGTTCGACCGGCGCTATGTCGCCGCCGCGCTCGTTCTTGCCGTCGGGTTCTCTGCCCTTGCTCTGGTTGTTGCCGGGCGCTGGCAAACCGCCCTGGGCCGCCTCCTCGCTGGGGTGCTGCTTGTGCTGGCGATCATCGGCTTGCATTTCACTGGAATGACGGCGGTGGCGCTGGTGCCCGTTCTGGGTAACGGCATCGCGCCTCCCGACGCCGTGCTCACCCCGGATCTGCTGGCGATCGCGGTCAGCGCGGTCAGCGCCCTGGTGCTGCTGGCGGGCTTCACCCTGGCGCTTTGGGATGCACGGCTGGCGCGGCGCGATGCCGCCGAGGTGCTGCGCATCCGCCAATTGGCCGATGCCGCCTTCGAGGGCCTGGTGATCCATCGCGATGGCGTCATCCGCGATGTCAATATCGCCTTCGCTGAGCTGATTGGCGCGCCGGCCTCGGCGATCATCGGCCGCTCGATCCTCGATTTCGTGGACGAAAGCGAGGTTCAGCACGCGATGGAACGCCTCGCCGCGGGGCGCACCGAGCTTGAGGAATGCGTGCTGCGGCGCGAGGATGGTACGCGCCGCGAGGTCGAGGTGTTGGCACGCGGCATTGGGCAAGGCAAGGACGCGGCCATGGTGGTCGCGGTGCGCGATATTTCCGAACGCAAGGAGGCCGCCCAACACATCCACTATCTCGCCCATCATGACCCGCTGACCGGGCTTGCCAATCGCGTTCTGCTACGCGAGCGTATCGAGATCGCCATCAACCGCGCGGCGAGCCGGGGTGAGATGGTGGCGCTGCTCTCGCTCGACCTCGATCGCTTCAAGGTGGTGAACGATCTCTACGGTCATCAGGCGGGCGACGAGGTGCTGATCCGCGTCGGCGCACGGCTCCGCCAGGTGGTGCGCAACGCCGACGTCGTGGGGCGACTGGGGGGTGATGAATTCATCGTTATTCTGCCGATCGGTAAGCAGGCCGGGCCGGCGCTGGAGGCGGCGCAGCGGCTGATCGCAGCACTTGCCGAACCGCTCGAGATCGGCGGCCAATTCGCCCAGATCGGCGGGAGCGTCGGCATCGCGCTGGCGCCGCAGCATGGTGGCACGCCGGATGATCTGCTCAGGAACGCCGATACCGCGCTCTACGCCGCCAAGCGCGCCGGGCGCGGCACAGCCCGGCTGTTCGATCCGGCGATGGATGCCGAGCTACAGAACCGGCGGCGCCTGGAGCGGGATCTTCGCCGCGCGGTGCGCGAGCGGACGCTGGATGTGCACTACCAACCGCTTTTTGCCCGTGACGGCACGACAATTACCGGTTTCGAGGCCCTGGCGCGCTGGATCCACGCCGAACGCGGGCCTATCGCGCCCGGCGAGTTCATTCCGCTCGCTGAGGAAAGCGGCCTGATTGTGCCGCTCGGCGGCTTGGTTCTCGACATCGCCTGCGCCGAGGCGGCAAGCTGGCCCCTGCCGCATCTTGTGGCGGTGAACGTCTCTCCTGAACAGCTCCGCGCCGGCGATCTGGTCGCCACCGTTGCGGATTGTCTGGCGCGCACCGGGCTCGCGCCGGAGCGGCTGGAACTCGAGGTAACGGAAAGCATTCTGATCGAGGATGCCAAGGGCGCGCTCGCGACGCTGAACGCGCTCAAGGGCTTGGGCCTGCGGATCGTGCTCGATGATTTCGGTACCGGCTATTCGAGCCTCAGCTATCTCCGGCGCTTTCCTTTCGACAAGCTCAAGATCGATCACTCCTTCGTCCAGAGCCTGGGCCAGGACCAGGAAGCGACAGCGATCGTGCGCGCCATCCTGGCGCTGGCCCAGAGCCTTGGCCTCGATGTCACCGCGGAAGGCGTCGAGACCGGCGAGCAACTGCGTCTCTTGCAAGCCCTATCCTGCACCCAGATCCAGGGCTATCTGCTCGGCCGCCCGCAATCCGCCGCCGCGCTCTCGACGCTGCTGGCCAGCGGCACGCGCGCGCCCGCCAATGATCCCATCGGCGGCGGCCCCCGCGGCTTCGCGGCCGTGGCGCAGCAATCCTAAAACCCCGCGTGGGGACACCGGGGAAAGTCGTAGGGTCGCTGCGCGGCCCCGGCGGCAAAGGGGCCGGACTGGTGCGCAATCACGATTGACGAAGCTTTCCACTCCGGCCTAGCGTCTCCGCCAAAGAGGCTTTTTCGACCGTCTCAGGGAGGGAAAAGCGGTGAATGTGCAGCCTGCGCGCGGCGCTAGTGCAGCCTCTCTTCAGCCGATGCTCGCCTGGTGGGCGGTCGGTGTCACGCTCGCGGTGCTGGAGTTCGTGGTTTTCGCGACCCAGGACCGGGGGATCGGGGCAGCGACCTCCTATTCCTATCTCGCGGCCCTCGTCTGGCCGCCCTTGCGCAATGCTTCCTGGGCACGCATCGCTCCGCACGGCGCCTGGGAGGGATGGTTTCTGCTCGGCGGATTCCTGGGCGCCTGGGCGATGGCGCGCGCCCGGCGGCGGGCTCAGGGCGCCGCCTGGGCTGCGCGAAGCCCCGCCCGGCCCTCGGGGCGGCGTCTTACCGGCGCCTTTCTCGGTGGATTCCTGCTGATCCTTGGCGCGCGCCTCGCCGATGGCTGCACCAGCGGGCATATTCTGAGCGGTGGGATCCAGTTGGCGGTCAGCTCACTCTGGTTCGCGGGATTTGCGATCCTTGGTGGCGTCCTGACGGTTCGCGTATTGCGGGCGCGAGGCCTGTCCTGATGCTCGCGGCCCTGGCGGTCGGCCTCGTTTTTGGCGCGGTCATGCAGGCGGGCAGCACCTATCAGTGTGATTGCGCGCTCGTGCGCACGCCCTGGCGACAATCCGCGCTGCCGCGTGCGCTGCTGAGCGCGATCGGCCTGGGCATGATCCTCATTTATTCGGGTGCGTGGCTCGGGCTCGTGCATTTTCATGTCAAAGCGTTCTATCCTATGGGAATTGCGCTCGGCGCCCTGATCTTCGGCGCCGGGGTCGGTGTTCTCGGCTATTGCCCCGGCACGCTGCCGATTGCGATCGCCGAGCGGCGGGGGGATGGGTTCGCCGGGCTGATCGGCGGGGTTCTGGCCGGCACAGGGTTCACCGCTTTTGCGAGTATCTGGGCACACTCGCCCTGGCACGGGCCGACCTTCTCGGTCGAGCGGCTGGGCCCGGCGCTGGGTCTGACCGGGGCCAGCGAAGTGCTGTTCGCCTATCTCATCGGTGGGGCGCTTCTGATCGCCGCCTGCACGCTCGGGCGCCGCCGGCCCTGACGAGGAAACCATGCGCGAATTCGACGAAGCCAACATCACCGCCGAGGTCCTCCGCCGCCTGGAGGCCGCCCCCGCGCCGCGCGCGCGCGAAATCATCGGCGCGCTGGTGCGCCATCTCCACGCTTTCGTGCGCGAGGTCGCGCCGACCGAGGCGGAATGGGCACAGGCGATCGATTTCCTCACCCGCACCGGGCAGATGTGCGACGCAACGCGGCAGGAGTTCATCCTGCTTTCCGACACGCTCGGCGTCTCCACCCTGGTCGATGCGCTCAACAACCGTTTTCCCGCAGCGGCGACGCCCTCGACGGTGCTCGGCCCGTTTTTCGTCGCGGATGCCCCACGCGCCACGCTCGGCGCCGACATCGATGGCGGCGATGGCAGCGGCGAAAGGCTCCATGTCACGGCCGAGATCGTCGATCTCGCGGGCGCGGCAATCCCCGGCGCCGTGGTCGATGTCTGGCACGCCGACGCGGAGGGGTTTTACGATGTGCAGCGTGACGGGGGAAAACGCCGCGCGCGGCGCGGCCGTTTCACCGCCGATGGCGCCGGCCGGGTGCATTTCTGGACGACGATGCCGGCGAGCTATCCGGTGCCGCATGACGGGCCGGTGGGCGAGATGCTGGCCGCCACCGGGCGGCATGCCTGGCGGCCGGCGCATGTGCATTTCATGATCGCGGCACCCGGCTATCGCCGCCTGGTGACCCATGTTTTCGTGGCCGGCGATCGCTATCTCGAAAGCGACGCGGTGTTCGGGGTGAAGGAGGCGCTGATCGCCGAATACCGCGCCATGCCGGCCGGCCGCGCCCCCGATGGCACCAAAATGGCCGCGCCCTATCGCACCCTCGCCTACCGTTTCGTCCTCACCCCGGAGGATCCTGCTGGCGGAAAGTAACCACCAGCACATCGCGATGGGCCTCGCGCCCGGGATCGATCGGCTCGACCGCGGTGACGCCGTGATAGACCCGGCGGTCATCGACGAGGGCGGCATCGAGGGGCGCGGTGAGGGTGAAACTGCCGAGCGGGCGGCCGTCGAGGGCGTGGATGCTGGTATCGCCGCTCCGGATATTGTGCCGCTCGATCATCAGCACGAGGACGTAGTCGACGCCGTCGCGATGCATCCCCTCGGGCGTCGGCTGGCCGCGCATATCGGCGCGCGCCTCGATGCGGAACTGATGCAGCTCGATATGCCACGACGCCCCGGGCCGCAGCGCGTCGAACAGGCTCCGGCAGCAGCCGAGGATGGTCCGCAGGCTGGCGGTCGCGGCGATTTCGGGCAGCACGGGGGGGAACCAGCGCTCGATGCCGCCGTTCAGCGTGTTGTAGTCGCGCGACTGATAATGCGGCTGGTGCGGCGCGCGGTGGATTTCCGCAATGCCGGGGAGGGCGTTGAACACCGCGAAGCGGCGCTTCCGGTAGCGCCCGCCATCGGCCATGTAGGTATCGCGGCCGAGATCGTTCCAGCTCGCGGCGAAGCCCGCCCAGTCGTCGATCTGGCCAAATCGCGCGAGTAGGGCGCGCATCGTGGCGGCCGCGACGAAGGCGAAGCCGCGCTCGCTCAAGCTTGCCTGAAGCGGCGTCACTGCGCCGCCTCGGGGTGGTTGCGGCGCGGCTGATCGGCTTCCGGCGCCGCGACCGTTTGCGAAACCGGGGCGGTTTCCGGGCCCGCGCGCGAGACCAGCAAAACGGTCTGCGTCGGATTGGCGATCTCGATGCCGAGTTCCTCGAAACGCTTTTTCAGGCGGCGGTGGAATTCGCGCTGCACGCTCCAGCGCGCGGTATCGGTGCAGACGATCTGCCCGGCGATGGTCACCGCCCCGCCCTCGATTTTGTCCACGCCCCAAAGTTGCAGATCGCTCAGCATGCCGCGCTGATAGGCCGGATCCTTGCGCATGCCGGCGACGATTTCCTTCAAAGTCTCGGAGACCCGATCGGTGTCCTCCTTATAGGACACCGCGACGTTCACCGCGGCATTGCCGAGGCCGCGATTGGAGTTGTTGACGGTGGTGACGGCGCTGAACGGGATGATATGGACCGAGCCGTCGCTGGCGCGGAGCCGGATGGTGCGCACCGAGAGCGCCTCGACCGTCCCTGATTCGCCGGCCAGCGTCACCCAGTCGCCGACCTGCATGGCGTTTTCCAGCAGCAGGAAAATGCCGGTGATGAGATCCTGGACGAGTTTTTGCGAGCCAAACCCGATCGCCACCCCGACAATGCCGGCGCCGGCCAGGAGGGGAGCGATATTGATGCCGATCTCCGACATCGCCACCGGCCCGGCGATGAGGAACAGCAGCACCGCGAGCGCCGAGCGGATCATCGGCAGGAGGGTGCGGACGCGGCTGGCGCGCGCCGCATGACCCTCGCTGGTCAGCCGCTGGAGGCGCCGCTGGATCGCTTCGTTCACGCCTTCCCAGACCGCGAGGGTAAGGAACAGGACGAGCGCGATGGTGAGCAGGGCCGAGACGACGCGGCCGCCAAGCGCGCCGTCGCTGAACCAGTCGAAGGCGCCAAAGCCCCAGATCTGGAGCAGCACCACCACGATGACAGCGGTGCTGATCGAGGAGGCGGTGGCGCGCAGCAGGCGGTAATAGCGCCGGGCGCGCGCGGAGAGCCCGGCGAGACCGGGGACGATATCGGCCCCCGGCAAGGGCTTGGTGCTGACCCGGAACAACCGGTCGAGCGCGCCCAGCAAAGTTTGCGAACTCGCCCGGCCGAGGCCGAGGATGACGAGGCTCAATACCGTGCCACGCAGCAACAGCCCATACTGATCCGGCACGCCGAGCGCCCAGACCAGCCACAGGCCGAGAATGGCCAGGATCGCGACCCAGTGCCAGATGCGCGCGATGCGATGGCGGGCGCGCGCGATCGTCCCGCCATCGTCCACGCCGGGGCGGATCCAACCGGCGATCACGCCGCGGTTCCGGAACACCACCACCACCAGCATGACATGCACGATGAGGGCAATGATTTTGAGCAGCGCCTCATGCGCGTCGGGATCGAGGCCGAAGACCAGCCCGACCTCGGCGATCGCGTAGCCGAACACCGCGACCGCGACGATGCGCCGCACCCATCGGGTAATGCCGCGCGCCGCGTCATCATCGATGTGGAACACCCGCAGCCCCGGATTGGCCGGCGAGACCAGCGCGCGCACCGCCGACATCATGACCTGCACGAGCACAAAGGCATCGACCACCGCCATGATCACCACCTGGGTGGAGGGGCTGCCGGCGAGCGGGGTGCTGAGCAGGCCATAGACGAGGCCGAGCAGGATCAGCGCGGGAATGAGTTCGAGCAGGAAGCGCAGCAGCACAAATGGCAAGCGTTGCAGCGGGATAGCGATGATCTGCGAGCTTTCCGGCTCGGCCGGCGCGGGGTCGAGCGGCTCGTCGGGCGAGCCTGGCCCGCTCCCCGCTTGCCCGGCCCCCGCTTGCCCAGTCCCCGCTTGCCCGGCCTCGCTCGCCAAGCGGGCCTCTTCGTCCCCTGGCCCATGCACCAGGCGCTCCAGGGTGCTGCGCGGGCGGTTCAGCGAGCGCTGCGCAATGACGTCGGCGGTGAGGCCGATCGCGAGGATCAGCGCGAGCCGCCAGAGGGCGGCGAGGAAGCGTTGCTGCGCCGCGGGGTCGGTCGCGGTGTCGCTGAGCCACGCGCCGATATCCTGGAAATCAGTGGCCGACTGGATGTGCTTGACGAGATGCTTCGAGCCCTGTTGCAACCGCGTCGCGGCATCCACCAGCACCTGCGCGCCGAGGCTGTTGGGGGCGAGCGGCAGCGCCAGCCGGGTGACGGCCGGGGGCGGCGGATGGGCGACGCCCGCGGCGCTCGAGAGCGCCTTGAGGGCGGCGATCAGCTTGGCGCGCCTTTGTGGATCCTGCAGATCGGTAATGAGTTCGTCGGCGGTCTGCCGGTCGAGGATCGGCGCATTGGCCGCCGCCGCGCCCGCTTGCGGCGTCTGCGCCAGGGCTGGGAGTGCCGCGCCAAGCAGCAAGATCACAAGCAGCAAGATCAACAGAAACAAGAAACGACCCATGCGTCTTCCGACCATGGCCGGGCCTCCGATGTCAACGCCCGCGCGCGGCGGCGCTAAATTCGCCGGCCAGGGTGTGCAGCGCCCCGTGGCGCGCTATGTTGGGGACAATGCATGTGCTTCTCACCCTCCTCCTGGTTCTGACCCTTGCCGGTGTTCTCGGAGTGTTGCTCGCGGGCATTATCGGGGTTGCGCGTGGGGGAGACCCGCGGCGTTCCAACCGCCTGATGCGCTGGCGGGTCATCCTGCAGGGCGCGGCCCTGCTGCTGCTCGCCCTGCTGCTCAGCCTGGCGCGGTCCTGACCGAACGCGGCAAGGCCAGGGCGCTGCCCTGGCCTTGCGCTGGTTTGACACGCCAAGCGGGGGCTGCCTAATTTCGCCCCGGCTGACATTTGAGGGAACGGCAGGCCGATGAAACTTCTTGTCCCGGTCAAGCGGGTGGTTGATTACAACGTCAAGGTGCGGGTGCGCGCCGATGGCAGCGGCGTCGAGACCAGTGGTGTCAAGATGTCGATGAACCCGTTCGACGAGATCGCCATCGAGGAAGCGGTGCGGCTCAAGGAGAAGGGTCTGGCAAGCGAGATCGTCGCGGTCTCCATGGGGGTCGCGGCCTGCGCCGAAACCATCCGTACCGCGCTCGCCATGGGCGCCGATCGTGGCATTCTGGTCGAGACCGAGGTGGAATTGCAGCCGCTCGCGGTAGCCAAGCTGCTCCGGGCGATCGTCGAGAAGGAATCCCCGGGGATGGTCATTCTCGGCAAGCAGGCGATCGATGACGACATGAACGCGACCGGCCAGATGCTGGCGGCGCTGCTCGGCTGGCCGCAGGGGACGTTCGCGAGCAAGCTGGTGATCGAGGGCGATCAGGCGCTCGTCACCCGCGAGGTCGATGGCGGCTTGGAGACCGTTTCCCTCACCCTGCCAGCGATCGTCACCACCGATCTTCGCCTCAACGAGCCGCGCTATGCGAGCCTCCCCAACATTATGAAGGCGCGCAAGAAGCCGATCGACATCCTCAAGCCCGCCGATCTCGGGGTCGATCCGAGCCCGCGTCTTGCCGTGCTCAACGTCGCCGAGCCGCCGCGCCGGCAGGCGGGCAAAAAAGTGGCCTCGGTCGCCGAGCTGGTCGATAAGCTGAAAAACGAAGCCAAGGTGATCTGAGCCATGACCGTTCTCGTTGTTCTCGACCATGATAGCCACGGCATCAAGCAGCCGGCGCGGAGCGCGGTGGCGGCGGCGCGCCAGCTCGGTCCGGTGCATGTGCTGGTGGCCGGCGAGAATATCGCCGCCGCGGCCGAGGCGGCGGCGCGGTTGCCGGGGGTGGAGAAGGTGATCAAGGCCGATGCTCCGGCCTATGCCCATGCGCTCGCCGAGCCGCTCGCGGCGCTGCTGGTGGCGCTGGCCCCCGATTATACCCATCTCCTCGCCGCCGCGACCGCGAGCGGCAAGAACGTCATGCCGCGGGTCGCCGCGCTGCTCGACGTGCAGCCGATCAGCGATGTTTCCGCGGTGGTGGACGCCGATACCTTCATTCGTCCGATCTATGCCGGCAATGCCCTGGCGACGGTGCAATCGCGGGATGCCAAAAAAGTCATCACCGTGCGCGCGACCGGCTTCGACCCCGTGCCCGCCGATGGCGGTGCGGCCGAGATCGTGCCGGCGCCGTCGGTCGATGGGCCCCCCCGCGCGCGCTTCGTCTCGGCGGAGCTGTCCAAGAGCGAGCGTCCCGAGCTGACCGCCGCCCGCGTCGTGATTTCCGGCGGGCGGGGGATGCAGAGTGGAGAGAATTTTCACCTCCTCGATACCATCGCCGATCGCCTGCACGCCGCCGTTGGTGCCTCGCGCGCGGCGGTGGACGCGGGTTTCGTGCCGAACGACTATCAGGTCGGCCAGACCGGAAAAATCGTCGCCCCGGAACTCTATGTCGCGGTCGGCATTTCCGGGGCGATCCAGCATCTCGCCGGCATGAAGGACAGCAAGGTGATTGTCGCCATCAACAAGGACGAAGAGGCGCCAATTTTCCAGGTCGCCGATTACGGCCTGGTGGCCGACCTCTTCAAGGCGCTGCCTGAATTCGCAAGCGAACTGGAGAAGGCGTCATGAGCGTCGGTCTCACGGGCATCGGCGGAGGGATAAACCCGGAGCCGATTGCGATCCCACCGATCCATCGCATCGGCGTCATCGGCGCCGGGCTGATGGGCAACGGGATCAGCCATGTCTCGGCGGTCGCCGGGATTGGCGTGGTGATGATGGATGCCCGCCCCGAGGCGCTGGAGCGCGCCATGGCGACGATCGCGCAGAACATGGACCGCCAGATTAAGGCCGGTATCCTCACCGCGGAGACCAAGGCGCAGGCGCTGGCGCGCATCACCACGGCGGGAGATTTTTCGGGTTTTGGCGATTGCGACCTAGTGATCGAGGCGATCGTCGAGAAGGAGGAGGCCAAGCGCGCGCTCTACAAGACGCTGACCCCGCATCTCCGGCCCGATTGCATGATCGCCTCGAACACCTCATCGATCTCGATCACCCGGCTCGGCGCGAGCACCGACCGGGCGGAAAAATTCATCGGCATGCATTTCATGAACCCGGTGCCGGTGATGAAGCTGGTCGAGATCATCCGCGGCATCGCCACCGACGAGCCGACTTTCCGCGCCATTTGCGCGCTGGCCGAAAAACTCGGCAAGACCATCGCGATCGCCGAGGATTTTCCCGCCTTCATCGTCAACCGTATTCTGGTGCCGATGATCAACGAGGCGGTCTATGCGCTCTATGAGGGGGTCGCCTCGGTCGCCTCGATCGACACGGCGCTGAAGCTCGGCGCCAATCACCGCATGGGACCGCTCGAACTCGCCGATTTCATTGGCCTCGATACCTGCCTCTCGATCATGCAGGTGCTCTACGAGGGCCTCGCCGACAGCAAATATCGACCCTGCCCTCTACTGGTGAAATATGTCGAAGCCGGCTGGCTCGGCCGCAAGACTGGGCGCGGTTTTTACGACTATACCCAGACCCCGCCACGCCCCACCCGCTGAGCGTGCAAATCGGCTGCGCAATTCGCGCAAATTAGCGTTTCCGCAATATCTCGCTGCCGATACTCCCCGTCGATTGCGTTTTCCGATGTCCCGGCCGCCAGGCCGCGCGCGAAAGGTGGGGTGTGAGCAGAACCGGCAGTGAGGCGGAGCGGCTCGATGCGCTGCGGCGGCTCGCCCTGCTGGATACCGCGCCGAGCGAGGAGTTCGACCGCCTCACCCTGCTCGCGGCCCGCCTCTTCAATGCGCCGGTCGCGCTGATTTCGCTGATCGACGCCCATCGGGTCTGGTTCAAGTCGCGCCACGGTCTTGCCTCTGCCGAGACACCAAGGCGGTGGTTCATGTGCGATCGCACCATCCGCGCCGAGCAGGTGATGGTGGTCGGCGATGCCGCCGCCGACCCGCGCTTTGCCGGCCATCCGCTGGTCGCTGGCGCGCCGCATTTGCGTTTTTATGCCGGGGCGCCGCTGATCACCCGCGAGGGGCATGCGATCGGCACCTTATGCGTGCTCGACACCGCCCCGCGCGAGGCGACGCCCACCGAGCGGCATTCGCTGGCCCTGCTGGCGTCCCTGGTGCTTACCACGATCGAACTCCGCCATTCCTCGGGCCGGCTGCACCCGACCAGCTTGCTGCCGAACCGGGCGCAATTCGCCGCCGATTTCGCCGATCTCAGCCGTGCCCATCGGGGCGAGAGCCGGCTGCTCGCGCTCGTCGATCTCGCCGATCCGGAGCAGTTGCCGGACCAGCTCAACCTGCTCGGCCCGCGCTGGGAGCAGGTCTTGCCGCAGGCGATCCGCGAAGCCATGCACACCGCGCTCGGGGCGAATGTCAAAATTTATCATCCGCTCGCGCTCCGTTATGCCGCCTTGCTCGATCCCTCGGCGATTCGGGGTTGGCAGGAACGGCTCGACCGGATCTCCCGCATCCTCCGCCAGCCCGGCCGAGGCAATGGCCCGAGCCTCGCGATCACGCCCCATATCGGCGTGGTGCCATTCCGTCTCGGAGATCTCGATTTCGAGACCGCGCTGAAACGCGCCACCACCGCCGCCCATCAGGCGCGCGCCATCGGCCGGGTGCTGACCGCAGCCGAGGCTGGAACCGCCGGCAATGACTGGCACGAGGCGCAGATGCTGATCGGCGAGCTGCGCCGCGCGCTGGAGACGCCGGGTCAGCTCACGCTCGCCTTTCAGCCGCGGCTCGATTTCCGCACCCAGCGTTTTGCCGTGGCGGAAGCGCTGATCCGCTGGCATCACCCAACACTCGGCACCATTCCGCCGGCCGAATTCCTGCCGCTAATCGAAAACACCGATCTCATGGGTGCGCTCACCCATTGGGTGATGAACGCGGCGATGGGCGAGGTTGCCGCCTTGCGACGCGACGGCATCGACGTGCGCGTTTCGATCAATATTTCGGCGCCTGATCTGCAAAGCAGCGATATCGTCAGCCGTCTCACCAGCCTGCTCGGCCGGCACGACCTTCCGGCCGAAGCGATCGAGCTCGAATTCACCGAAAGCATCCTGCTGCCCAATCGCCCCCTGGTGCACCAGCAATTGCAGGCGATCCGCGATCTCGGAATGGAGATCGCGATCGACGATTTCGGCACCGGCTATAGCAATCTCGCCTACCTCAAGGTGATGCCGGCCACCATCGTCAAGCTCGACCAGTCTTTCATTCGGGTTCTCGGCAGCAGTGCGCGCGATCGCGCGATCGTGAAGGCGGCGATCCTGATGGCGCATGAGCTGGACTACCGGGTCGTCGCCGAGGGGGTCGAAAGCCAGGCGATCGCCGAGATGCTGGCCGGTTGGGGCTGCGACGAGGGGCAGGGCTATCACATCGCCCGGCCGATGGACGCGGCGGCGCTGCGCCATTGGCTCCGGGCCGCGCAGCCCGCCGGAATGAGCCCCGCCCTGCCATGACCGCAGGTCACGATATGCAAAAATCGCATGGCAATAAGGGGTTTCATGCGTCGGTTTATGCTGCGTTGCAACATAACCCTCCCCATATAACGGAGCTGTTCCCGACAAAAAGGCAGATCCGATGTTTCTGGATAATGTCATCGATTCCCTTGCCGTGCCGCGCCAGGCGCTCTCTGGTCTGCGCCGTGGCTTTCAGCGGCGCTGGCGCCGCCAGGTTGGAGGTCTGCTGATGCCCCTGGATGGCGCTGTCGAGACCGGATTGACCGAGATCACGGATTTCGGCTCCAATCCCGGACGCTTGCGGATGCACGTTTTTCGCCCCGCGAGCGCAATGCGCCCGGGCGCGCCCCTGGTCATGGTGCTCCATGGCTGCGGCCAGGAGGCGGCGGCTTTTGCCACCAGCGCCGGCTGGATCGAGGCGGCGACGCGCCATGGCTGGGTGCTGCTGCTGCCCGAGCAGGATACCGCCAACAACCACGCCCGCTGTTTCAACTGGTATCGCCCCGATGATGCCAGGCGAGGGCGCGGCGAGGTGCTATCGCTCCGTCAGATGGTCGCGACCGCCTTGCGGCGCTTCGCCTGTGACCGGCGGGGCTGCTTCGTGGTCGGCCTTTCCGCCGGCGGTGCGATGGCGGCCGCCCTGCTCGCCGCCTATCCCGAGACCTTTGCCGCCGGCGCCGTGGTCGCGGGTCTGCCGGTGGGCTGCGCCGAAAGCGCGGGGCAGGCCTATCTCCGGATGCAAAACGCCGGGCCAGAGGCAACGCCGGAAGCTTGGGCGTCGCTGATCACCGATCATCTCGACCATGCCGGCCCTTGGCCGCGCCTCTCGATCTGGCACGGTCTCGCCGATCAGGTTGTCGATCCGGCGAACGGCGAAAATCTGGCGCGGCAATGGACGGCGCTGCACGGGATGGCGGGAGAAGCCGGCACGCTCGAGGCGCCGGCTTCGGGGGTCGCGCGACAGCACTGGGGCCAGCGCTCCCATCCGGCGGTCGAGGCGTGGTGGCTGGAAAACCTCGATCATGGCTTTCCGATTGGGGCGCCTGCCAGCGCCGCGCGCCCCGCTTCGCAATGGGTTCACCCAGCGGCCATGGACGCCACGAGCACGATCGCCCGTTTCTGGGAAATCGCCTGATCCCGGGCGGCTTCACCCGGCGGCGGCGCGCAGGTTCTTGAGCGGGCCGGCCGGGGTGCGCTGGCCGCCGGGGACGAGAAAGAAGATCACCGCGACACCGGCGAGCCCGACCGCGCCGGTGAGCAGGAACGAGCCGCGATAGCCGCCGCCATACTCGACGGCAAAGCCGGTGACAGTGGGCGCGATCATGCCCGAAATATTGCTCAAGAAATGCACGAAGCCGCTGACGCCGCCGACCCGCCCGGCCGGCACCAGTTCCTGGGTCATCGCCCAGCTCGCTTGCGGCGACGCCATGAGGCAGAGGATCGCCAATGTAATCAGCGCCACCGCCGCCCCGGCGCTGGTGACAAAGGGGATGGCGAGGACAAACAGCGCCGCGGCACCAAGCCCGCCCATCGCCACCAGCTTGCGCGCCAGCAGCCCGTTGCCGCTCCGCCGCAACAGCGCATCCGAAAGCAGCCCACCCAGGACATAGCCGAGCGCGCCGCCGATCCACGGCACCGTGCTGATCAGGCTCATCTCCCGCATGGCGAAATGCTGCGCGCTCACGAGATAGCTCGGTAGCCAGGAGAGGAAGAAATAGAGCACGTAATTGGCGGCAAAAAGCCCACCCGCGACGGCGAGCACGCTCGAGCGGCCGAGGCAGGCGGCGAGGCTGCCGCCGCTTGCCGCCTCGAAGGGCGCATGGCTTTCCCGGCTGTTCTCGATGCGGGCGCGTTCGGCCGCGCTCACCCGCCGGTGCTGGCGTGGCAGATCGCGCATCACCGCGAGCCACACCAGCAGCCAAAGGATGCCGATCAGGGCGATCGCCACGAAACTCACGCGCCAGCCGAAGGCCACCGCCGCGAGCCCGACGATCGGCCCGGCAAGCGCGGTTCCCAGCGGCTGGCCGGCGAAGGTGATGCCGATCATGCTGGCGGTCTCTTCGCGGGGAAACCAGTTACAGATCGATTTGTTGGTGGTGGCGCACATCGGACCTTCGCCGACACCGAAGGCGATGCGGGTTGCGAGCAGCGAGACGAAGCCCCCGACCGCCGCGGTGAGGCCGCAAAACAGCGACCACAGCGCCATCGCCCCGGCATAAACGCGCCGCGGTCCGAAACGATCCGCGAGATGGCCGCCGATGAAGCAGAAAATCGCGTAGCCGAGGAAGAAGCTGGAAAATACCTCGCCCAGTTGATGCGGCGAGAGCGCGAGATCGCGGGAGATCAGCGGCGCCACCACGGCGAGCGCAGCGCGATCCATATAATTGATCATGCCGGCGGCGAAGAGCAGAGCGGCGATGACGAAGCGGTAGCGGTCCCGCATGGTTTCCTCCCGCTCGTTTTTTTTCGTGCTACAAGGAAGCAGTGATCGAATGCAAGAGGCTAGGCCCGCCAGCTTCCAAGGGCGCCGAGCATGGGCCATCCCTTTCGCGAGGGTGGTTCGGCGCCATGGCCTTTCTTATCCCTCCGCCAGCGCCGCCGACCATGGCGATTGCACGTCGCTGATCCCCGTCCGCATGCCGGAGGCCTCGGCGAGGATGAAATTGGGGCAGGCGAAATTGATCGGCAGCACGCCATGCTCGACCATCTCCACCGCCCCGGTTTCGCAGAGTGCCGCCAAGATCTCGGGGGCGAGACGGCGATCGGCATGCACCGTCTCGGCATCCGAGACGTCGATCCGGGGATGGTGCGCCGCCGCTTCGGGCGTCAGGGCGAAATCGGTGACGAAAGCCAGCGTCTGCAGCACCGCCGCCATGATCCGCCGTCCCCCCGAACCGCCGCCGGCGAGCATCGGGCGCGCGCCTTCGCGGATGATCACCGGACACATATTGGTGAGCGGCCGTTTGCCGGGCGCCACCGAGTTGGGCTGGCCGGGACGCGGGTCGAACCACATCACGCCGTTGTTCATCAGCACGCCGGTCTGCGGCAGCACGACGCGCGAGCCCATCGAGGAGAGCAGCGTGCTGGTGACGGCGACCATGCCCCCCGCCGCATCGCAAACGGTGAAATGGGTGGTGCAGCTATCGGCGCCTTTGGGTTCGGCGTCACCAAGCCCGGCGAGGCGTTCGGCGTAGCCGGCCTTCAGCGTCCGGGCGAGGGCGGCGAACCAGGTGGCGTCCGGCTGGCCGCCATGCGGGATGGTCTCCAGCCGGGCGAGCACGCCGGCGAGCGTCGGCGCCGCGGTGAGGCCGCTGGCAAGCTGCCAGACCCGCCCATGATAGGAAACCGCCATCGCCGGCAGCACCCGCGCCTCGGCCCCGCGCAAGTCGGCGGCGGTGAGCACGCCGCCCATCGCCGCGACATCGGCGATGAGCGCCTGGGCGATCTCGCCCTGGTAAAAATCCGCGAGCCCCTGACGCCGCAGCTGCTCCAGTGTCTCGGCGAGGCGTCCGAGGTGAAGAAAACCAGGCGTGCCCTGATAGGGTGCGACGGGGGGCAGACCCTCGGGCAGGTAGATCCGGGCGCTTTCCGGATAGCGGCGCAGCACGGCCGCGGAATTGGCGATCTTCAGCGTCGTGAACCAATCCGCCGGCAGGCCGCGCCGCGCGAGCGCCACCGCCGGCGCCATCACGTCGGCGAGCGCAAGCCGCCCCCAGCGTTGATGCATCAAGGCATAGCCCGCGACCGTCATCGGCACGACGAAGGAGAGCGGGCCGTGGATATTGGCGTCATCCACGACTTCGGGCCAGGCGAAGAGATCCTGTTTCACCCGCCCGGTGAGCGGGAAGCGGTTGGGGTCGAGCCCGGCCGGCGCCTTGGGGCCGAAATCCACGACCTCGGCGCGCGCCGCGCCTTCCGGCTGGACGAGGGCGAAGCCGATGCCGCCCAGGCCGGAATTCCACGGCTCGACCACGGCCAGCGCAAAGCCGGTCGCGACCGCGGCATCGATAGCATTGCCGCCGGCCTCGAGGACCGCGATGCCGGCCGCCGCCGCCGCTCGCGCCTGCGCCACGACGATCCCCCGCCGGCCGCTGGCCGCCGGTTTGGTGATCTCCCAGTGTTGGCTGACATGGGGTAAAATCTGATGATCCATCGCGCCTCTCCCTGCACCAAAGCGCTTGAGAATGGCACAGGCCGGGGCCGGGCGAAAATCGCGCGGGCGTTAACCTTGCCTTCAACCGGCCGCGGCAAGATCGCGGCGCATGGCTGGCGATCTGGAAGCGGCCTTTGGGGCGGCGCACGCGCTTGAGCGAGAGGAAAATCTGGCGGCGGCGCGCGCGGCCTATCGCAACCTGCTCGCGCGCTGGCCGGATTGCGCGCTTGCCTGGTATAATCTTGGCAATCTCGAAGCGCGGCTGGACCAGCAAGCGGCGGCGATCGCCGCTTGGCGCGAGGCGATCGCCCGCGCGCCGCATTTTCCCGAAGCCCTCGTCAATCTCGCCGCGATGCAGCTCCGCCACGGCGAGGCGGCGGCCGCGCGGGCGGCGGCGGCGGCGGCGCTCCGTCAACGCCCCGACTGGCCGCTTGCCTGGTGCACGCTCGGCAATGCCTTTCAGGCGCTCGGGCAATGGGCGGCGGCGGTGGGCGCCTTCCGCACCGCGCTCCGCCATCAGCCCGACTATGCCGAGGCCGCGTTCAATCTCGGCAACGCGCTCAGCCTGAGCGGCGATGTGGCGGGGGCGGCGGTGGCGCATGAACGCGCGGCGCAGCTCAAGCCGGGCTTCGCCCTGGCCCATCTCCATCACGGCAACGCGCTCCATGCGTTGGGCGATCTGCCGGGCGCCGTTCGCGCCTACCATGCTGCACTCGCCATTGCCCCGGATCAGCCCGAGGCACTGGCCAATCTCTGCGTCTTGATGCAGGAGAGCGGCGATCTCGCGCAAGCGATCGCTTACGGCCGGGCCGCGCTCGCGCGCGCCCCGGATTTTGCTGAAGCGGCTGCCAATCTCGGCAATGCGCTCCTCACCGTCGGCGATTTTGCCGGTGCCGAGGATGCCTATTGCACGGCCCTCGCGCGGCGCGGGGATTTTGCCGCCGCGTGGTCCAATCTCGGCGCGGCGCTGCGCGATCAGGGACGGCTCGGCGAAGCCGAGAGTGCCTGCCGCGCCGCCATCGCGCTGCAGCCCGAGATGGCCGGGGCGCATTATAACCTGGCCTTGACCCTGCTCACCGCCGGGCGCTTCGCTGAAGGCTGGGCGGAGCATGAATGGCGCTGGCGGATCGGAACCATGCGCCCGCGTGACCTCGCCTGCCCACCCTGGCGCGGCGAGGCGGTGGCCGGGCGGCGCATTCTTCTCCATGCCGAGCAAGGGTTGGGCGATACCCTGCAATTCGCCCGCTACGCGCCGTTGCTCGCCGCGCGCGGGGCGCACGTCATCCTTGAGGTGCAAGCGCCGCTGAAGCGGCTCTGCGCGACGCTTGCCGGCGTGGCCGAGGTCTATGCGGCGGGCGAGGCGCTGCCAGCCGCTGATCTGCATGCACCCTTGATGAGCCTGCCCTATCTTTTCCGCACCGAGCTCACCAGCGTTCCCGCCGCAACGCCTTATTTCGCCACTGCCCCGGCAGCCGAGCCGGTGGCGTCGGCAGGGCATTTACGGGTCGGGCTGGTCTGGGCTGGCGACCCGCGCCCCCACGAACCGCGCGCCCATTTCGCCGATCGCCGCCGCTCGCTGCCGCTCGCAGCCTTCGCCCCGCTCGCCGCGATCGCCGGGGTGCGGTTCGTCAGCCTGCAACTCGGGACGGCCGCTTGCGAGCCGCCGTCACCCGGCCTGCGGCTCGACACAGTCCTGACGGCGAGCGGGGATTTCGCCGATACCGCGTCCGTCATTGCTGGCCTCGATCTCGTCATCAGCGTCGATACGGCGGTCGCGCATCTCGCCGGGGCGTTGGGCAAGCCGGTCTGGCTGCTCTCGCGCTTCGATGGCTGCTGGCGCTGGCTCCGCGATCGCGACGATAGCCCGTGGTATCCCACCCTGAAACTCTATCGCCAGAGCTGCCCCGGCGATTGGGCACGGGTGGTGAGCCGGATCGCCGCCGATCTCACCGCGGAGGCCGCGCGCACGGCCAAGCGTCAGGCCGCGTGAGACATCCCGGCGCGGGATGCGCCGGGCGCAAGGCTGCACGCCGCCTCCGGGCGGCGTTTCGCGAGCGGCTTGTTCTTGCAGGCGCGTCCACCATCTACCAGATAGCCGTGAGGTTGCGGAGCCCTTCTTTCGCGCCGATCCGGCCGCTTCGACGCGCCGGATGTTTCGTGAAAAGGCCTTGCTTGATTGAGTGCGCACGGGTCATTGCGTGAAGGAGAAACTTCACGTCGGATTGATCATAGTCAATGCATCCGGGCGGCCGCTTTGTTAAATTTCTTGTTACTGAGGCCGAGAGTTTCGGCCACAACATAGGAGTGGAGACGATGAAAAAGACTCTGCTAGCTGGCGCGGCGATGGTGTTATTGGCCGGGATGGGCGTTGCCCATGCGAACGGGGCAAGTTCTGCTTGCGCCAACCTCGCGCAAGGGAAGCCCCCGACCGAGAGCGGTAACACCACGCTGGCGCAGGGCAAGCCCCCGACCGAGAGTGGCAACACCACGCTGGCGCAGGGCAAGCCCCCGACCGAGAGCGGCAATACCACGTTGGCGCAGGGCAAGCCCCCGACCGAGAGCGACAACACCACGCTGGCGCAGGGCAAGCCCCCGACCGAGAGTGGCAATACTACGCTGGCGCAGGGCAAGCCCCCGACCGAGAGCGACAACACCACGCTGGCGCAGGGCAAGCCCCCGACCGAGAGCGATAACACCACGCTCGCCGCCGGCAAACCGCCGACCGAGAGCGACAGCACCACGCTCGCCGCAGCGAATTGCGCCCAGTAACCGGGCGCTATCCTGGCGGGTCCTGCGATCCGCTGGCCTGTCTCAAAGAGCCGTCTGCCCGCGAGGCAGGCGGCTTTTTTGTTCGTGCCTCAGTTTGAAACGCGGCCGCGGCCCACACCCCCGCGCTCTCGGCACGATAATCGCAAGACACGTGGCATGGATCCCTTCCGGAAGCGCAGTCGTTGGGTTGCCGATCGCCGCGAGATGCCCCCTGCGAGCGGTGGCGGGCCGCGCGGCGGGGCTGTGGCGAAAACGCATCATCTGGTTTTCATGACGCGCATATTGCCGCGCCATGCCGAAAAATTAAGCGTTTGGCAGTGGGTTTATGCTAAGTTGTCCCTACGTCCGGATGATAGGAGCGCCGGATTCCCCGGCCTTCAGGATGAGCGGGCGAGGATGCGCGTCATGCGCGTCATGGAGGATGTGATGAGAGACATCGCTTCAGGCAAAAATTGCGCTGAGCGGGCACAGATCACCGGGAGGGCACGCGCGATCCGTGGCACGGGCCTTGGCGCGCGCACCGCGCTCTGGAGAAAGATCTCGGGCCATACGTGTGGAGAGAATATTTTCCTTGCGCCGAATAACCTGATCGCCTAAAAGAGACGCTGCCTAGAACAAATAAAGAACTATAAGAACACCAAATAATATCACCATTGGCCGAGAGCCAACGGCGGCAGCATCAGGGAATATCGCGGCCCACTCTTCCCTTCCCAGCCCGGAGACCGATCTCTTTCCAGGAAAACGCCTCGATCTCTCTCCCCCAGAGCCACGGAGCGACGATGAGTTTTATCGAAGATCTCTTCAATCAATCCCGCCGCGCCTACGAGACCAAGCGCGAGAGCGAGCTATCGCTCAGCGATTATCTTGATCTCTGCCGGGATGATCCCATGGCCTACGCCACCGCCGCCGAACGCTTGGTAGCGGCGATCGGGGAGGTCGAAATCCTCGACACCTCGAAAAATCCCCGCCTCGGCCGCGTGTTCATGAACCGCACCATCCGGGTCTATCCGAGCTTCGCCGATTTCTTCGGCATGGAGGAGACGATCGAGCGGATCGTCAATTTTTTCCGCTTCGCCGCGCAGGGCCTCGAGGAAAGGAAGCAGATCCTCTATCTGCTCGGCCCGGTGGGCGGTGGCAAATCCTCGCTCGCTGAGCGGTTGAAACTGTTGATGGAGAAGCTGCCGATCTATGTGCTGAAGGCCGGCGACAAGCTCAGCCCGGTCTTCGAGAGCCCGCTCGGCCTCTTTAACCCCGACGAGATGGCGGCCCCGCTCGAGGAGCGCTACAATATTCCCCGCCGGCGCCTCACTGGCCTGCTTTCGCCCTGGGCGATCAAGCGGCTCGATGAGTTCGGCGGCGACATTACCCGCTTCACCGTAGCCCGCCTGCATCCCTCGCGGTTGCGCCAGATCGGCGTCACCAAGACCGAACCGGGGGACGAAAACAACCAGGATATCTCCAGCATGGTCGGCAAGGTCGATATCCGCATGCTGGAGCACTACAGCCAGAACGACCCCGACGCCTACAGCTATTCCGGCGGTCTCAACCGCGCGACCCAGGGCCTGCTCGAGTTCGTCGAGATGTTCAAGGCGCCGATCAAGATGCTGCATCCCCTGCTCACCGCGACGCAGGAGGGCAATTACGTCGGCACCGAGAATATCGGCGCCATCCCTTTCCAGGGCATCATTCTTGCCCATTCCAACGAGGCGGAATGGCAGACCTTCCGCAACAACAAGAACAACGAGGCCTTCATTGACCGCATCTGCGTCATCAAGGTGCCTTATTGCCTGCGCGTCACCGAGGAGCAGCGCATCTACGAGAAACTGATCCAGGGAAGTGAGCTTGCAGAGGCCCCCTGTGCGCCTGGGACGCTCGAGATGCTGGCTCGCTTTGCCGTGCTCTCACGCCTCCGCCCCCCCGCTTCGGGGAGCTTATTTTCGAAAATGCGCGTCTATGACGGCGAGAGCTTGAAGGAGACCGATCCGCACGCCAAATCTGTTCAGGAATATCGCGATGCCGCGGGCCTCGATGAGGGCATGGATGGCGTCTCGACGCGCTTTGCTTTCAAGGTGCTCTCGGCGACTTTCAACCATGACACCCAGGAGGTGGGTGCGGATTCGGTGCATCTCATGTATGTGCTCGAACAAGCGATCCGACGCGAGCAGTTCGGCAACGAGACAGAGAAGAAATACCTCGAGTTCATCAAGGCCGAGCTGGCCCCGCGCTACGCCGAGTTCATCGGCAACGAGATCCAGAAAGCCTATCTCGAATCCTATAACGATTACGGGCAAAACCTGTTCGATCGCTACGTCGATTACGCCGATGCCTGGATCGAACATCAGGATTTCAAGGATCCCGACACCGGCCAGTTGATGGATCGCGAGCTATTGAACCTCGAGCTCACCAAGATCGAAAAACCCGCGGGCATCGCCAACCCGAAGGATTTCCGCAACGAGGTGGTGAAATTCGCGCTCCGCGCCCGCGCCGGCCATGCCGGGCGCAATCCCAGCTGGACCTCGTATGAGAAAATCCGTGAAGTGATCGAGCGGCGGATGTTCAGCCAGGTCGAGGAGTTGCTCCCGGTGATCAGCTTCGGCAGCAAGAAGGAGACCGAGACCGAGAAGAAGCACAGCGAATTCGTCCAGCGCATGATGTCGCGCGGCTATACCGAGCGGCAGGTGCGCCGGCTGGTCGAATGGTACATGCGCGCGAAGCAGGCGGGCTGAACGGCAGGAAGGCGTAGGCGCGTGAACATCGTCGACAGACGGCTCAACCCGCGGGGCAAGAGCCTCGCTAACCGGCAACGCTTCCTCCGCCGCGCGCGGAAGCAGATCCTGGAAGCGGTGCGCGAAGCCTCGGCGCGGGATGGCATTACCGGCGGCGGCAATAGCCGCATCCGGATCAAGGCTGATAGCCTGCGCGAACCGCGTCTCGCCCCGGCCGCCGAGGGCGGCGAGCGTTTCCATGTCGTGCCGGGCAACAAGGATTATGTCGAGGGCGATCGCATCCCGCGCCCGCCGAGCGGCGAGGGGCGCGGGCGCGGCGGTTCCGGGGACGGCGAGAGCGAGGATGCCTTCCAGTTTGTGCTCTCGCGCGAGGAATTCATCGATCTTTTTCTCGAAGATCTCGAACTCCCGGATATGCTGCGCAAGGAGCTGCGCGAGACCGAGGGGACGACGCCGCGCCGCGCCGGCTATCAGACGAGTGGCGCCGCCGCCAATCTCAATCTGGTGCGGACCATGCGCAACAGCCTCTCGCGGCGCATCGCGCTCAAGCGCCCGCGCCCCGAGGAGATCGCGGCTCGCGAGGCGGAGCTTGCCGCGCTCGAGCGGAGCGGCGAGGCCGAGCAGGAGGTTATCGCGCGACTGACCCTTGAACTCGAACAGCAGCGCCGCCGCAGCCGCCGCGTGGCGTTCATCGATCCCATCGATGTGCGCTATAACCGTTTCGAGAACGTGCCGCGGCCGGCATCGCGTGCGGTGATGTTCTGCCTGATGGATGTCTCGGGCTCGATGACCGCGCATATGAAGGATCTTGCCAAGCGCTTCTATAAATTGCTCTATCTGTTTCTCAGCCGACGCTATGAGCGGGTCGAGATCGTTTTCATCCGCCACACCCATCTCGCCCGCGAGGTCGATGAGGAGACTTTTTTCTCCTCGACCGAATCGGGTGGCACGGTGGTTTCGACCGCGCTTGAGGAGATGCAGCGCGTGCTCGCCGCCCGCTATCCGCGTGAGCAGTGGAATATCTACGCGGCGCAAGCCTCGGATGGAGACAATATGCCAGCGGATAATGCCCATGCCGTCGCGGTGCTGCAGAACGCCATCCTGCCGGCCTGCCAGTATTTCGCCTATCTTGAAGTCGGCCCCGAGGATGAACGCTATGGCGGCTCGACCGAACTTTGGCGCGCCTATCAGCGCATCGCCAAGGCCGGCCTGCCGATCGCCATGCGCAAGGTCAACCACCGCAGCCAGATCTATCCGGTGTTCCGCCAGCTCTTTTCGCGCGACCGCGCCGTACGCACGGAGGCCCCCGCATGAGCACGATCGGCGAGAGTTTTTGTATTACTTCGGGATCTGAATGGAATTTCGATCAGTTGCGCCGCGCGCATGATCATATCGAACGGATCGCCCGCGGCGAACTTGGGCTCGACATTTATCCCAGCCAGATCGAGGTCATCACCTCCGAGCAGATGCTCGACGCCTATTCCTCGATCGGCCTGCCGCTGATGTACCGGCACTGGTCGTTCGGTAAGCGCTTCGCCCGCGACGAGGCGCTTTATCGCAATGGCTATTCCAGCCTTGCCTACGAAATCGTCATCAACTCCAATCCATGCATCGTCTATATCATGGAGGAAAACTCGCTGGCGATGCAGGCGCTGGTGGTGGCGCACGCCGCTTTCGGGCACAACCATTTCTTCAAGAACAACGGCCTCTTCAAGCAATGGACCGACGCCGGCGGCATTCTAGACTACATGGAATTCGCCAAAACCTATATCGCGCGCTGCGAGGACCGCCACGGCGAGGAGGCGGTGGAACAGGTGTTGGACGCCGCGCACGCCCTGATGAACCAGGGCGTGAGCCGCTATCCACGCCGCCGCAGCCTCGATCTCCAGGAGGAAGAGCGGCGCGAGAGCGAACGCCGTGCCGAGGAGGAGCGCACCTTCAATGATCTCTGGCGCACTCTCCCGGAGGGCCAGGCCGCCCGCGGCAAACGCAGCGAACTCGCCGAGCGCCAGCGCCTGCTCGGTTTGCCGGAGGAAAATATCCTCTATTTCCTTGAGAAAAAGGCCCCGCTCCTGAAACCGTGGCAGCGCGAACTGCTACGCATCGTCCGCCATATCGCGCAGTATTTCTATCCGCAGAAGCAGACGCGGATGATGAACGAGGGCTGCGCCACCTTCACGCATTATCACATCATGAACCGCCTGCACGAACAAGGCACGCTCGATGATGGGGCAATGCTGGAATTCCTCCACTCGCACACCAGCGTGGTTTTTCAGCCCGACTTCGACGATCCACGGTTTTCCGGTATCAACCCCTACGCCCTCGGCTTCGCGATGATGCAGGACATCAAACGTATTTGCCTCTCGCCAACCGCGGAAGACCGTGCCTGGTTTCCCGACATCGCGGGTAACGCCGACCCGCATGCCACACTCCGCGAGGCGTGGGTCGCCTACCGCGACGAGAGTTTCATCCGCCAGTTCCTCAGCCCGGCGCTGATCCGCCAGCTCAAACTCTTCGAGGTGCATGACGACAGCCATTCCGACCTCGTGGTCGAGGCGATCCACAATGAGCGCGGCTACCGCGCAATCCGCTCGGCGCTTGCCGATTCTTTCGATGTGATCAAGCGCGAGCCGGAACTCGAAATCGTCGATGTCGAACTCGACGGCGACCGGCGACTGCTGTTGCAGAACCGCGTGCATGACGGCATCATGCTCGACGACGATGACGCCGAGCGCGTCCTCGACCACCTCGCGATGCTCTGGGGCTACGAGGTGCGGCTCGTCGAAATCGACGCCACCAGCGAGAAAGTTTTGCGCACCTTTGACGCGGGGCCGCTGGAGGTGACGTGAGAGGGTAAGACAAAGACAAGGTGAGGGCGCTGCCCGCGACCCGCTGGGGCCAGCGGCCCCAGACCCCCATCCCGGAAGGGATTGCCAAGGCGCCGCTTTTCCGCCGAAGCCATAGCCATCGCCCGCCTCAGCCTGACTTGTCGCCAGTGGCCTCCCGCCCGTGCAGGAATTACTATGCTGGATCAGAGGGTTGAAGTTTTAGACGGAGGAAGCTCAGGCTGGGGGATCGCTCCAAAACGCCACGCCTGGGCGGCGCGGCCGAGATCGCCGCGCGGCGCCACGGAATTGATGGAAAGCGCGAAGCCGCGGGCCCAGCCGAGCACCTCGCCCGCTGGCATCGGCCGCGCCAGCGCGTAGCCCTGCCCGGCATCGGCGCCAAGAACCGCCGCCATTTCGACCATCTCCGGCGTCTCCAGCCCCTCGATGACGATGTGCAGTCCGAGGCTCTGGGCGAGGCGCACCAGCGAGCCGATGACGCCAACACCGCGCTGCGGCGCGCGCGCGGCTTCCTTGACCAGGCCCTGGTCGATCTTGACGGTATGCAGCGGCAGTTTGCTCAGGCGAAGCAGGCTGCTGTAGCCGTTACCGAGATCATCGAGGGCCAGGCGGACGCCGCAGCCGGCCAGCGCGCCGAGCGTCGTGTCAAGTTCCGCCATGTCGCGCGGGTCTTCCGATTCGAGGATTTCGAGCGCGAGCCGCTCGGGCGGAATGCGGTGCGCCAGGAGCGCGGCTTCGACCCAGCGCGCGCAATCGGGCTCGGCGAGCACGGTCGGGGGCAGATTGACCGAGACCCCGGCCAACAACCCCTCGCCCTCCCAGGAGGCGAGTTGCGCGAGCGCCTGGTGCAGCCCGTCAAGGAACAGGCGGACCAGTTCGGCGTGGCCGAAACCGTCGAGAAATCCGCCCGGCGGGATCAGTCGGCCATCCGGCAGCCGCAGGCGGGCGAGCGCCTCCAAACCGAAGAGACGGCCGCTACTCAGGATCACCACGGGCTGATAATGGAGTTCCAGCCGGTGCTGATAGAGGCTGGCGCGAATCGTGCGCCGCGCCTCAGCTGGCAGCAGCGCCGCGCGCTGCGCCTGTGGCAGACGCTGTTGCGCCTGGCTGAGCAGGGCGCCGAGGGAAACCAGGAACATGCGTGCGGCCGGCGGCTCGAACATGCCGGGATAGCGCCCCAGGAGGGTCAAGGTCGCGGTGAGCCGCCCCTGTCCGTCCTTGATCGGCACCGCCGCGCTGGCGCGAATGCCGATCTCGTGGGCCGCCTGCCGCCACGGCGCCTGCCGCGGGTCGCTGAAGTAGCTCGCCGCGGTCTCGATGGTCTCGCTGCGCCAAGCGCGGCCGGAGGGGCCATTGCCCCGCGGATCTGCCGGTTCGGCGATGACGGGCAGAGCGTGATGCGCCGTCATCGCCGCGAGATAGGCATCGAAACACCCAGCGGTATATTCATAGACGATCGCCCCGGTCGCGTCGGGGCGGGCTAAGGCAGCGGCGGCGATACCATCAAGGGCGATGAGCCTGTGGCCCTGAAAACGCAGGAAATCCGCCCAGGTGGTCTTGCCGGTCAGCGCCGTGTTGAGATCGGTGAGGCATTGCTGGCGGGCGACCAAGATGGCTTGATAGCCCTCGAACTGCTCCTCCACCTCGATCATGCAGCGCTCGGTCACCACCTCCGCGAGATGCACGCGCGCATCGCGCGTCAGGCGCAGGCCGGCGATTTTCTGTCGCAACGTCCATTCAAAGACCCGCATCGCGTCAAGAAAGCGGCCCTGGCCGAGGCCGATCAGGCCGTGGATCCGTCCCACTCGGTGAGCCCGGGCGCGGTGTTCGGCCTCGGTCAGATCGGCGGCGGGAAGCGCGCGGAGATGATCGCGCTGCTGCATGCGCAGATGATCGATCTCCGCCAGGCTGAAATGCTGGAGCAGCGCCGCCATCTCGGGCCGGCGTACGAAATCGGCGAAGAATTGGCTGACAAAATCGTCCGCGGCGCGGCGCAATCTGTGGCGGGCCACCGTCAGCAGCGCCGCCGCCTCCGGGCCATAGGGGGGCACCGTCTGGGCGAGAACGGGGCCCGGGGCTGGCGGCACGCTGGCGCCCGCGGCCTCGCCCGACCAGAGACGCCAGAACCGACGCTCCGCGCCCTTGCGTGCCTTGCTCTCATAGAGTGCTGCGTCGGCGTGGCGCAGCAGGGTTTCGGGATCGGCATCGTCCTTGGGATAGAGCGTGACGCCGAGGCTGGCGCCGATCCGCACCACGTCATCGCCGGGCAGGGTATAAGGCGCGGTGATGGCGGCGCGGAGGCGATCGAGGATCGCCGGCAGATCCTCCCGCCCCGCGAGATCGGTGAGCACGATGGCGAATTCATCGCCGCCGATACGCGCCACGAAGTCGACCTCGCGCAAGCTCGCGCGCAGCCTTTGCCCGAGGGTCGCGAGCACTGCGTCGCCCGCGGCGTGGCCAAAACCGTCATTCACTGGCTTGAAATCATCGAGATCGAGCACACCGATGGCGACCATGCGCCCGGTGCGCCGGCTCCGCGCCAGAACCTGATCGAGACGTTCGAGGAGGGCGGTGCGGTTGAGCAGACCGGTCAGCGCGTCATATCGCGCCGCCCGCTCGATCACCTGCCGATAGCGCACCTGCTGTAGCGCGATCGCGGCGTTCTCGAGAATATTAGCAACCAGGCTCTGCTGCTCGGCATCGAACGCCTCGGACTGCTCGGCAATCACTATCACCACCCCGAGCGGCAGCACCTCGCCGGGCGGCACGATCGGCCAGCCGGCCAGCAGACCCATCCCACTAAGCGGCGGGTCGCGCCACAAGGCCGACGCTTCGGGGCGAGCCGCCGGATCGCGGAATAACTGCGCGCATCCGGCAAGCCAGACACGGGTCGGAAAAAGCAGATCGGCGGCGCGCCCAGCGGCGTCGAGCGGCGGGGTGGGGAGGCGGCGAAGCGCCGGCGCGAGCCGGCCGGCAACCGCTTTCCGTTGCAGGATATCCCCCTCGGGCACCAGCACATCGACCCCCGCGGCGCCGGTTTCGGCGACCAGGATCTCGGCGATGGCGCGGTAGATCGTCGCCTCGTCGGAGGCGGCGAGCAGCGCCTGCTGGATCTTGCGCCGCGCGGTGCGCAGTCGCTCCGTCCGCTCCCGCCGCTCGGCATGCGCCTTGCGGTCGAGAAAAGCGGCGAAGCCCTCGGTGATGCGCTGGAACAATGCGCCGATCTCGGGGGCGATTTTGGCGTCGGTGCGATAATAGACCGCCAGAACCACGGCTTCCCCCGCCTGCGTGCGGCTTGCCGCGGCGAGTGCTGCGCCAAAACCGAACGCCTGTGCCCGGGCTTGCATTGACGCGAATTCCGGGGTCACGAATTGCGTATCGTGGATGGCAATGACCTGCGGCGTGCCGCTGCGGATGGCCATCCCGGCCGGCCCCTGCCCCTCGGGATGCGCCGGATTGGCGCTGAGTTTGAGCCCCTCGAAATAAGCCTCGGCGGCGCCAGCGGCGGCCAGTCTTTCCACCCATTGCGCGCCGGGGGAGAGGCTGCCGATATAAAGCGCATGGCCGCCGAGCAGCTGGCACAGGCGGTCGGCGAGTGCCTGGAACACCGCGCGCACCGGCTGATCGAGCGCGCCGTGCAGGAACTGCGTCGTCTCGGCGAGTGCGGCATAGAACATCGCCGAGAACCGCGCCGCGGCTTCGGCGTCCTTGCGCGCGGTGATGTCGGTCTGGATGGCGATGAAGCCGTCGATCTCGCCATCGTCGCGGCGCAGCGGCGTACAGGCGATATTCACCCAATAGGCGCGGCCGGCGCGATCGTAGTTGCGCAGGTCAACGTCGAATTTCTCACCACGGCGCAAGGCGCGCCGCATTGCGGCCACCGTCGCCGGATCGGTGTCCTTCCCCTGCAGCAATTCGCCCGGCTTGCGGCCCTTCATTTCATTGAGCGCATAGCCGGTCAGCCGGGTGAACCCGTCATTCATCCACTCCACCCGGCCGGCCCGGTCGGCGAGAACGATGCCGTTGCTCGCCTGGCTCACCATCAGGGAGAGCCGCTCGATCAGGGTCTCCTGGTCGCGCAGCGTGCGGCGTTCATGCTCGCGTTGCAGCACGATCCCGGCGATCGAGGCGCCGGCCTCAAGCAGGTGCCGATGAAACCCATCGGGCAGGCGCGGCGAGTGGCTGCTGAGCGCGAAGCTGCCGATCGCCGCGCCACCGGCACCCAAGACCGGCACCGACCAGCAGGCGCGCACGCCATGATCGCGGGCAAGCGCGCGCAGGTCGGCCCAGCGCGGATCGGCCTGCGCATCGGCCACGAACGCCGCTCGCCCGGAATGGACGGCATGGCCGCAGGAACCGGCGCGCGCGCCCGGGCGCAGCCCCCGCAGCGCCGTAACCATCGCCGGCGGCAAGCTGGGGCCGGCATAGACCGCAAGCCGCCCGTCCTTGCCCAGCAGCATCACCGAGGCGAGGGTGCCGGGCACCAACCCCTCCTGGAGCCGGCACAGGCGTTCGATCGTCTCGCGCGGCGGCGATCCCGCCACCACCGCCTCCAGCACGGCGCTATAGAGGTCAAGGATCGCCGCCGTGTCGGCCAAGCTTTCCCCACCCACGCGCGCGCGCCGGGGAGCCTGCTCAGCCTCCAGATATCCGGCAACCTCGTCGCTCACCCGTGCTGCGTCCCTCGGCGCGGTTCGCGCCCCTGCCCACCCCAGCTTGCCTCCATTCGGCCATGATGTTCTATGGGAAAAATGCTAAGAAACTCAAACCGTGGGCAACGCGCGACCAATAATATTCCCTCGCCGCCCAAGCGCGTAATGGATTGAGTGATCCATTTGAACAAATCGCGGAGAGAAATCGTGCGATGAGACATTCCTGGCGCTCCTCACTGATGCGGTTGGCGATCGCGGCCTTGCTGCTCGCCCCCGGCTGTAGCGCGCCGGCAACCGTGGCCGCGCCGCCCTTCCCGCCGGTGCCGCCCGCGCTCCATGAAACCATGCCGCTGCCGCCGGTCTCCGAACAGCCGCTGGTCTGGCGGCCCGGGCATTGGGACTGGAATGGCCAGTCCTATGACTGGATCGCCGGCGCCTGGGTGCTCCGCGATGGCCACAGCACGATGTGGATGGAGGGCTACTGGAAGCACGAAACGGGCGGCTGGGTGTGGGTCGCGGGGCACTGGATGTGAGCGGCTCCCGCTCGGCGCGGCAGGCGGCTTGGCGGCGGCGCGCTCTTGCCGCTATCCTGAAAAACCGTTTCCCGCTGGCGGAGGTCCGAAGCGTGCCGAGATATGCGTTCCTGAGCCTTCTCCTCGCCGGGCTGGGTGGCTGCGCCATTCCCTTTGGCGGCCAGCCCAGCCCGCCCGCGCCCCATCAGCCGACGCTGGTGAGCCTGTTCGATGGCAGCTATCAGGGCAAGGTGCGCAAAATCGGGGCGAACGCGCCGGAATGCCCGGGCAATGGCTATGGCATCGCCGAAATCGGCGATGCCGTGCTCACCTTGCCCTACCAGCCCGACCTGATTTTCTCGGTTCCGGTCGCCACCGATGGCGTGTTGCGGCAAACCGTGGGCGATACCCGGATCGAGGGGCGCGTGGTGCAGAACCGACTCGATCTGCTGGTCACTTCCGGGCGCTGCCAGACCCGCTACCGGCTGGGCTATGTCTGGAACCATTCCTGACCGGGCGGGCGGAATGAACCGCGACACGGCGGGAAAAGCGCTGACGCTGGCAATCGATATCGGCGGCACCGGGCTGAAAGCCTCGGTGCTCGATCAAGATGGCGCGATGCGGGCGCCGCGCGTGCACCTGCCGACCCCGCACCCCGCGCCGCCCGCCATCCTGCTCGACGCGCTCGCCGAACTGATCCGCAAGCTGCCGCCCTTCGATCGCATCTCGGCCGGGTTTCCCGGCGCGGTGCGGGGCGGCGTGGTGCTCACCGCGCCCAATCTCGGCAATAAGGCGTGGGCGCGGTTTCCGCTCCAGCAAAAACTCACCGAGCGCTTCGGCCGCCCCGCCCGCGTCGAAAACGACGCCGCGGTGCAGGGGTTCGGGGTGATATCGGGCCATGGGATGGAGATGATCCTGACGCTCGGGACCGGCGCCGGCATGGCGATCTTCCTCGATGGCCAAGTGGCGCCGCACCTCGAGCTGTCGCAGCACCCGGTGCATAACGATCTCACCTACGACGCCTATCTCGGCAAGGCAGCGCTCGACAAGATCGGGCCGCGGCACTGGAACAAACGGGTGCGCAAGGCGATCGCCATCCTCGAGCGCGTGGTGCTGTTCGACACCCTCTATATCGGCGGCGGCCATGCCGCGCATCTCGCCGGCAATTTTCCCGCGAGCGTCAGGATCGTCGCCAACGAGGCCGGCATCACCGGGGGCATCGCGCTCTGGCGCGGGCCGGGCGCCGTCTCATCTCCCGCAATTTCGTGAGGCCGTCATGCTGTTTGATTTCGCCAATCTCGATGCCAATGAACGCTACAAGCTGCTGGTTTCCACGGTGGTGCCACGGCCGATCGCCTGGGTGGTGACGCTCGATGCCGCCGGGCGGCGCAACGCCGCGCCGTTTTCCTTCTTCAACGCCTTCTCGCAAGACCCCCCGGTGGTCTGCATCGGCATCGGCGGGCGGCCTCCCGGCGATATCAAGGACACCGGCAACAATATCCGCGCGACCGGCGAATTCGTGGTCAATCTCGTCGCTGCCGGTCTCGCCCCACAGATGAACATCACCGCGATCGAGTTCGGCGCCGACGTCGATGAACTGACCGAAGCCGGCCTGACCACCCTGCCCTCGGTGAAGATCAAGCCGCCGCGCATCGCCGAAAGCCCGGTGGCGATGGAATGCGAGCGCCTCGCCACCATCGAGCTCGGCAACGCGCGCGCCCTGGTGCTCGGCCGGGTGCTGGCGATGCATATCCGCGACGACGCCGTGCTCGACGCCGCGAAATGCTATATCGACACGCCCCGGCTCGACCTCATCGGGCGTATGCACGGGCGCGGCTGGTACACCGGCACGCGCGAGCGTTTCGAGATGCCGCGCATCAAGGTCGAGGACTGGCAGAAGCGCGGCGGTGATGCCGATGCTTGAACCCGACGACAGCCCGCCGCGTAAGCCCGAGCGCTTTTCTCCGCGCGCGCTCGACCCCCTCGGCATAGCCGAACTGCGCGACTATATCGCCCAACTCCAGGCCGAGATCGCCCGGGCCGACGCGGAAATCGCGCGCAAGGAGCGCCACCGCGACGCGGTCGAGGGATTGTTTCGAAAATAACCCGCTCAGCCTGGCGCCCCCGCTCAGCCTGGCGCCGCAGTCGGGTCGATCCAGCCGACATGGCCGTCGCTCCGGCGATAGACGACGTTGAGTTCGCCGGTGGCGCTGTTGCGGAACATCAGCACCGGCTGGTCCTCAAGGTCCATCTGCATCACCGCTTCCCCCACCGAGAGCAGATTGATCTCGGTCGCGGTCTCGGCGATCACGGTGGCGTAGGCGGCTGCGTGGTTGGTTCCTTCCGCCGCCGCCTCGGTATCCGCGTCGTCCTCCTGACGCAGGACATAGCGCCGCGCCGCTTCCGGGCGGGCGCGGTTGGCGATATCGCGGGCGTGTTCGTTGACGCGGCGGCGATACCGGCGGAGCCGCTTGGCGATGTGCTCGGCGGCGTCGTCGAAGGCGGCATGGGCGTCCGCCGCCTCGCCCTCGGCGCGCAGCAGGAGGCCGCGCCCGGCATGAAGGTTGATATCGCAGGTAAAAAAGCTGCGTGCCCGGCCGAACGTCACCTGCGCCTCCAGCGCGCGGTCGAAATATTTGGTGGTGATGGTAGCGAGTTGGTCGGCCACGCGCAGGCGCAGCGCGTCCGACAGCTCCACCTGCTTGCCTGAAACCGTGATCTCCATCGAGTTTACCCCTCATGCTGCCGGCGCGCGTGCCGCCGGCGTCTTCGTCATGTCACCCCGGCCTTGTCGCGCTTGCGCTGCACGGAACCGGGGATACGCATGGCCTCGCGGTATTTGGCCACGGTTCGGCGGGCGATGTCCACGCCTTCGCGGCGCAAAAGAGCAACCAAAGCGTCATCGGAGAAAACGGCGTCGGGGGGTTCAGCCTCGATGATCGCGCGCAGGCGATGGCGGATTGCCTCGGCGCTGTGGCTTTCACCCGTGGTGCCGGCGATCGCCGTGGTGAAGAAATATTTCAGCTCCAGGATGCCGCGCGGTGTGGCGATATACTTGCCCGAGGTGACGCGACTCACGGTGCTCTCATGCAGTTCCACCGCGGTCGCGATATCGCGCAGGATGATCGGGCGGAGATGGCTGACGCCGTGGCGGAAAAACCCGTCCTGCTGGCGCACGATCTCGGCTGCGACCTTGAGGATGGTCTCGGCGCGCTGCTGGAGGGATTTGACCAGCCAGTTGGCGACCTGCAGCTTCTCGGCGAGAAAAACTCGCGCCTCGCGCTGCGGCGGCGCCTGGGCGGCGCCGACCGCGATGCGGGCATAGAGGCCGCGATTGACCAGCACGCGCGGCATGGTTTCGGGGTTCAGCTCAACCAGCCAGCCACCATCGGGGGCGCGGCGCATCAGGAGGTCGGGGAGCAGCGGCTGCGCCGGGGCGTCATCGAAGCCGGCCCCAGGCTTGGGATCGAGGCGGCGGATCTCGGCGATCATGTCGGTGAGATCCTCGGCATCGACGCCGCAGATTTCCATCAAACGGCGGAATTCGCGTCGGGCCAGGAGATCGAGATGATCGAGCAGCAAGGCCATCGCCGGGTCGAGCCGGTTACGCTCGGCGAGTTGGGCGGCAAGACATTCGCGGAGATCGACGGCGAAGAGGCCGACGGGGTCGAACCGTTGCAGCCGCGCCCGCACCGCCTCCAGGCGCGCGAGATCAACGCCGAGGGTTTCCGCGATCGCTTGCGGCTTCGCCGTCAAGCGCCCCGCCGCATCGAGCAGCGCGATCAGATGCGCCCCGATCAGCCGCTCGACGGGATCGGCGAAGCCGAGCCGGAGCTGTTCGCCGAGATGATCGCGGAGCGAGCGCCGCGCCTCGGCATAGCCCTCGATGCCGCGCTCGTCATCAGCGAAATCGCCGGCGCGGCCGCTGCCGCCGCCATAGCCGTCCGCCGCGCCGCCGGGGTCGTAGAGTTCCGCCCCCTCGGCATCGAGCGGCGACGCCTCGGGGGCGGTCAGATGCTCGGCACTCACCAGGGCCGCCGCATCCAGCGTCTCGACACCATTGACCGGCGCGATCTGATCAGGGGCCGGGCGCTCGCCCACGGGCTCGACCACCTCATCGCGCTCGAGCAACGGATTACGCTCCAGCTCCTCCTCGATGAAGGCTGCCGCTTCCTGGTTGGAAAATTGCAACAGTTTGATCGCCTGACGCAACTGCGGCGTCATCACCAGGGTTTGCGTGTGCCGCAGATCAAGGCGTGGGCCGATCGCCATGGCGGGGACTCTAGAGGCTGAACCTTTCGCCAAGGTATACCCGGCGCACATCTTCATGCGCCACCACGTCTTGCGGCTCGCCCTCCATCAGCACCTGGCCGTCATGCATGATATAGGCGCGATCGATGACGCCGAGCGTCTCGCGGACATTATGATCGGTGATCAGGACGCCGATCCCGCGATCCTTGAGATGCGAGACAAGATCACGGATTTCGCCGACCGCGATGGGGTCGATGCCGGCCAGCGGCTCATCGAGCAGGATATAGCTCGGCTGGGTCGCGAGCGCCCGCGCGATTTCGAGCCGCCGCCGCTCGCCGCCCGAGAGCGCGAGCGAGGGGGTGCGGCGAAGATGGCCGATGCCGAATTCGGCGAGCAATTCATCGAGCATCTGATCGCGCCGGTCCTTGAGCGGTTCGACCACTTCCAGCGCCGCCATGATGTTCTGCTCGACATTGAGGCCGCGGAAGATGCTCGCCTCCTGCGGCAGATAGCCGATGCCGAGACGGGCGCGGCGATACATCGGCAAGGTGGTGATATCGTTGCCGTCCAGCCGGATCGCGCCGGTATCAGGCTGCACCAGGCCAACGATCATGTAGAAACTCGTGGTTTTCCCAGCGCCATTGGGGCCGAGCAGCCCGACCGCCTCGCCCCGCCGGACGGAAATCGAGACATTGCGCACCACCGGGCGCTTCTTGTAGGTCTTGCCGATCCCGGTGGCGTTCAACCCGAGTTCGCCTTGTACGACGCGCAATTCGGTCATGGGCTGGCCGCCGGGGTGGTATCGGGTTTTTCGTTCTTGCTCTTTTTCTTGTCTTTCTGGTCTTTTCCCGAATCTCCCGCCTTGCCGCCATCGCCCGTGGCCTCATTGGGCATGATCAGCCCGTGAACGCGCTGATCGGTGCTCGAAAGCATGGTCGAAACCCCGGTTTTCATATCGATGTCGGCGGCCACGCCGTCAACCTGGTTCTGCCCGCGGGTGACGCGGACATGGCCGAGAATGCGCGCCTTGCCGGTGTCGGGCAGATAGACCCCGCGATCGCCATAGACGGTATCGGTCACGGTGCGGATATCGACATTGCCATAGGCCTCGACCCGCTTGAGTTTGCCCGAGGCGGCGGCGAGATCGTCCCCTTGGGCGGGCGGTTTCCCTGCATCCGCCGCCTGCGCCCCCGGCGCCTTGCCGGGCGCGGGCTTGGCTGAGCCACTTGGGCCCGAGGATTTCTGCTCGGGTGTCGTTTGGCCGGGGGGCGCCTGATCCGGCGGCGCGGAGTAGGAAACCAGCGTGTCGGCGGCGATCCGCCGGCCGTCGCTGGTCACCACCACGGCGTTGCCACGGGCGATCGAGATGCGGGTTTGGGAATAGTATTCCATGGCGTCGCGCGCGGTGACGATATCCTGTGGCGTGGTGAGCTTGAGGTGGTTGCCGGTGAGGATCAGCACCGCCTGATCCATGTCATAGACCCCCTTGTCGCCCCAGGCCTGATCGGTCGCGGTATAGATATGCACATGGCCGACCGCTTCGAGGCGATAGATCTCGTTGCCGCCGCTGTCATCGACCCCGGGCGGCGTGGCGCCGCCGTTCGCCGCCGGTTTCGCCGGCGGTGGCGGGGCCGGCGCGCCACCGCCGGGCGCGGCTTGCGCCGCCGCGGTTTGCGCGTTCACCTTCTTGCGGTAATGGGCGATCAGCACATCGGCGGTGACCGTGACGTTGTCGCGCACCGCCTTGGCATCACCCCGCGCCACCACTTCCTGGTCGTTCTGCCGCCAGTCCATGCCATCGCGCGCGGTCACGGTGATCGGCCCGCCATGCGACATGTCGATCGGCTGCGCGCGGAGACCGCGCGGCGCGAGCAGCGCCAGCACAACGGCGGCGAGGACGGCGGCCCGCATCGCGCAGGCGCGGAGGGTCCCACCCTTCATGGCACCGCCTTGCCGTTGAGCACGAGCCGCGCCGGGCCGGTAAATTGCACCACCGCGCCCTTGTCGGTTATGGCGAAGCCCATGGCGTCGAGCGTGCCGAACGGCCCCTCGGCGTTGGTGATGTCGTTGCTGACGCCGCCGCCCTGGTTGAGATTGAGGGTCGCGGTCGCCGAGTGCAGCGTCGTGCCGTCGTCGCGGTAGAGCGTGACGTCGCCCTCGAGATCAAGCTCGCCGACATGCTGAATATAGACGCCGCGCCGCGCCTGCAGCATCAGCCAGTTGCCGCTTTCCATGGTCACGTCACCCTTCGGCTGGGTGAGGTTGACGCGCTCCGGGCTCACCTGCCGCGCGGTCGCGGCGGTCAGCGTGTAGGGCCGATTTTTTTCGTCAACGCCGTGATAGCGGGCATTGACCATCTGGCCACTGGCCGAGAGCCCCGCCCGCCAGGCACGCAACGCTGCCTGGCTCGCCGCCGTCTGCCGCGCGATCTCCGGCCACAGCGCAATCGAGGAGAGCAGCGCCAGCGCGATCAGCGGCAGCCCCCGCTTGGCCCAAAGGATCATCAGCCGCCGCCGCGCAATGCGCGCCGGGGTCGGCACGAAGCGGACGCGCTCGGCGGTGGCGATCCCCGCATCCTTGTCCCGCGCGGTGCGCAGCGGCGCGACGCTCATGCCACCCCCGCTCGCAGCAAATCATGGATGTGGAGAATGCCGACCGGCGCCCCGGATGATCCCGGCGGCACGACGAACAGCGTGGTGATCGGACGCGGCCCGTCGGTCATCTGGTGCAGCGCCTCGGCGGCCAAGGCGTCGGGGCCGATGCTGCGCGGCGCCGCGGTCATGATTTCTCCGGCCGGGCGCGCCAGCAGATCGGGGCCCATGGCGCGGCGGAGATCGCCGTCGGTGATGATGCCGACCAGATTTTTCGCCTGATCGACGACGCCGAGGCAGCCGAAGCGTTTTTCGGTCATCACCAGAAGCGCCGCGTCCATCCGCGTCTCGGGGGTGACCAGCGGCAGCGCGGCGCCGGTGTGCATGAACTCGCGCACCCGTTTGAGCCGCGCGCCGAGCTTGCCGCCGGGATGAAACTGGCGGAAATCGGCCGCCGTGAAGCCGCGCCGGGTAAGCAGCGCCACCGCCAGGGCATCGCCGAGGGCGAGCTGCATGGTGGTGCTGGTGGTCGGCGCCAGCCCCATCGGGCAGGCTTCCGGCATGTCGGGCAGCAGCAGCGCGATATCGGCCTGCTCGGCGAGCGCCGATTTTGCCTCGCGGGTGATGGCGATCAGGGGCAGGCCGAAACGCCGGCAATGGGCGATGAGATCAGCTAGCTCGGGGGTTTCGCCGGAATTCGACAGCGCCAGCACCGCATCGCCCGACAAAATCATGCCGAGATCGCCATGCGAGGCCTCGGCAGGGTGGACGAACAGCGCCGGTGTGCCGGTCGAGGCCAGGGTGGCCGCGATCTTGCGCGCGACATGGCCGGATTTCCCCATCCCCGAAACCACCACGCGCCCGGCGATCGCCTCCATTGTCGCGACCGCGCGAGTGAACGCGCCATCGAGCGAGGCGGCGAGCGCCCGCAGCCCAGCCGCCTCGGTCGCGAGCACGGCGCGGGCGGCGGCGAGATCGTCCTCGATCGGGCTCAAGGCAGCGGTCATGGCAAAACTTTCGCGGTTTCACGTCGTTCGTGGTTGCGCTGCAGGGGACGAGAGGCCGCGGCGCCTGCCGTCCTTCTTGCAGATAGGCACGATCGCGACGATAGGCAAATTTCGCGCCAGAAATAGGGCGGGCCTTCAATGGGCGAAAATATCAGGCGCCTCATAGCCGAGCAGGTCAAGCCGGGCGCGGCTCGGCAGGAAGGCGAAGCACGATTCGGCCAGCGCCATGCGCCCCTCGCGGGCCAGCAGGGCAGCGAGTTTTGCCCACAGCGCGTGGAGATGGAGCACATCCGAGGCGGCATAGGCAAGCTGCTGGGCGCTGAGTTCGGGCGCGCCCCAATCCGAGCTTTGCTGCTCCTTGGAAATCTCGACGCCGAGCAATTCGCGCACCAGATCCTTGAGGCCATGCCGCTCGGTGAAGGTGCGGGTGAGGCGCGCGGCGATTTTCGTGCAGCGCACCGGAGCGGCCTCGATCCCGAGCGCGTGATAGAGCATCGCCAGGTCGAAACGCGCGAAATGCATCAGCTTGATCCGCGCGGGATCGGCGAGCAGCGCCTTGAGGCGGGGGCAATCGGCGCCGCGCCCGCCAAGCTGGGGGGGCAGGATCTGCACCAGATGCGCCACCCCATCACCGGCCGAGAGCTGCACCAGACAAAGCCGGTCGCGCCTTGGGTCGAGCCCCATGGTTTCGGTATCGACGGCGATCACCGGGCCGAGATCGAGCCCCTCGGGCAGATCGTGGCGATGCAGGTGGATGGTTCCGTTGGGCATGAACTGGATCAACTCCGTCATGCGGAAAGATAGGCGGCTTCTGGTGCCCAGGAGAAGACTCGAACTTCCACGACCTTGCGGCCACAGGTACCTGAAACCTGCGCGTCTACCAATTCCGCCACCTGGGCAGGGGCTTGCAGTCGCGCGGCGGTGTAGCCGCCGGGGGAATTTTCGTCAACCGCGGCGCGGTATTTCAGACTTTGCGCCAGCCCGGCTTGCTGGGATCGACCCATTTCAGCCCGACCGGCCCCATGCCGCAGAGCGCGATCACCGCCGGCTCCTTCATGCCCGATTTCACCCCGTCATAATGCGGTGTGCCGGCGACCCGGCGCACGAAACTCCCGGCCGGCGCCGGCACCGTGCGATCGGGGTCGAAATCGGGGCCGCTATTGACCATCCAGGTGCCCGAGAGAACGACGCAGAGTCGATCGGTGAGATAGCTATGCGGTGCGCTCATGTAGCCGGGATACCATTTGATCAGAATGAGATAGAGACCAGGCTCGGTGGTGCCGCCCCAGAGCGCCGCGGTTTCGACCGATTTCGGTGGAAAATCGCCGGGCTGCGGCTGCCAGGCGATTTCCTGGGGCAGGCGGACGATGGTCTCGCTGGGATCGAGCGGGCTCGCCTCGGCCCGCCCAGCGAAGGCCAGCGGCAAGGCCGCGACCAAAGGGGCGAGCAGCGGCGCGATCAGCAAATCGCGTCGCGGCGTCAGGGCGGGATCGGGTTGCTCGGTCATGGCGGGTCGGTCTCCTCGGAACTGCGATCCGGCGCCGCGCGCCACCGCCGCGCCACCGTCACCGAATGATTGAGCGGGCCGTGGCCGCGGCCGAAACCGGGCGCGGCGGCGATCGCCTGTTGCACATAAGCATGCGCGCGCTTCACCGAAGCGGCAAGCGCCATTCCCTGCGCGAGCCCGGCCGCAACCGCGCTCGCCAGCGTGCAACCGGTGCCGTGGGTATGGCGCGTGGCGATGCGCGGCGCCGCGAACGCCTCCATCCCCGTCGCGGTCGCGAGCAGATCCACCACCCTCTCGCCGGGCATATGCCCCCCCTTGAGCAGCACCGCCGGCACGCCGAGCGCGCGGAGCGCCACCGCCGCCCTGCGCATCCCGGCGAGATCGGCAATGCGCACCCCGAGCAGCGCCTCGGCCTCCGGCAGATTGGGGGTGAGCAGCGTGGCCATGGGCAGCAGCCGCTCGCGGAGCAGCGCCAGCGCCGCGCCCTCGATCAAGCGCCGCCCGCTGCTCGCCACCATCACCGGATCGAGCACGATGGGCAGCCCGCACCCGGCCAGCGACTCGATCACCACCGCGACCGCCGCCGCGTCGCCGAGCATGCCGATCTTCACCACATCCGCTCCCGGATCGGCAAGCGCCACCACGATCTGGCGGCGCAGCAGCGCGGGCGGCACCGGCCAGACCTCATGCACGGCCACGCTATCCTGCACGGTGAGCGCGGTGATGGCGGTCGCCCCGAATGCGCCGAGCGCGGTGAGCGTCTTGAGGTCAGCCTGCACCCCGGCGCCACCACCCGAATCCGAGCCGGCAATCACCAGAACCCGGCCGCGCATCAAGAAAAGGCCAGGGGCTCTGCCCCTGCACCCGGCTGGGGCTGGCGCCCCCAGACCGGCAATTCGGGAAGGGTTCCAAGGGCTCCGCCCTTGGTGGGGTCCAGGGGTGAAACCCCTGGCCTTGACCTATTGGAGCGCCGCCAGCACATCCTCGGCCTCGGCGGTGATCACGGCGCGGAGTTCGCCGACGATCTCGGCAACCAGCGCCGCATCCTCGGCCTCGGCCATGACACGGATCACCGGCTCGGTGCCGCTCGGGCGGATGAGCAGGCGGCCGGTGCCGGCAAGCCGCGCCTCGGCCGCCGCGATCGCCGCGGCCACACGCGGGCGATTGAGCGGTGAAGAGCCAAGGAAGCGGATGTTTTCGAGCTTCTGCGGCAGCGGCGTGAAAACGCCGCAGACCTCGCTCGCCGGGCGCCCGGCGGCGACCAGCACCGCCAGCACCTGTAGCGCCGCGACCAGTCCGTCGCCGGTGGTGGCGAAATCGGAGAGAATGATGTGACCCGACTGCTCCCCCCCGACATTCAGCCCATTGGCGCGCATCCGCTCGGCAACATAGCGATCGCCGACCTGGGTGCGGTAAAGAGCGAGACCCTGGCCGGCGAGGAAGCGCTCCAGCCCGAGATTGGACATCACGGTGGCGACCACGCCGCCGCCGGCCAATTGCCCCGCCTCCTGCCAGCGCCGGGCGATGAGAGCGAGGATCTGGTCGCCATCGATCACCTGGCCGCGCTCATCGACGAGAATCAGCCGGTCGGCGTCGCCATCGAGAGCGATGCCGAGATCGGCGCCCTCGGCCAGGACATGCGCGCAGAGCAGCGCCGGATCGGTCGAGCCGCAGCCCTGATTGATGTTGAACCCATCGGGCGCCACGCCCAGCGGCACCACCTGGGCGCCGAGTTCCCAGAGAATGGTGGGCGCGACGCGATAGGCCGCGCCGTGGGCGCAATCGAGCACGATCTTCAGCCCGTCGAGCCGGCGCCCGCGCGGAAATGTCGCCTTCGCCGCCTCGATATAGCGGCCCGGCGCATCTTCCAGCCTTGCTGCCCGGCCGAGATGTTCGGGGGCAGCGAGCCGGGTGGAGAGATCGCGCGCCATCAGCGCCTCGATCTCCAGCTCGGTGGTATCGGAGAGCTTGTAGCCGTCGGGATCGAAAAGCTTGATGCCGTTATCCTGATAGGGGTTGTGCGAGGCCGAGATCATCACGCCGAGATCGGCGCGCAGGCTGCGCGCCAGCATGGCGATTGCCGGGGTCGGCAGCGGCCCGACCAGCACCACGTCCATCCCGGCGCCGATGAAGCCGGCGGTCAAGGCGGGTTCGATCATGTAGCCCGAGAGCCGGGTGTCCTTGCCGATCACCACGCGATGGCGGTGATCGCCGCGGGTGAACAGAAACCCCGCCGCCTGGCCGAGCCGGAGCGCGATCTCCGCGGTCATCGGCGCGGCGTTGGCGGTGCCTCGTATGCCGTCGGTGCCGAACAAGCGCCGGATCTGGTTCATCAGCCGAAAACTCCCTTCTCCCTCGCCCCCGCGCGGAGCTTTACGCCTCCGCCGCCCCCTGCGAAAGGCTCCGCCAGACGCGCACGGCCTGCACGGTTTCGGCTACATCATGGACACGAAGAATGAACGCGCCGTGACCAAGCGCGTAAAGCCCCGCCGCGATCGAGCCCGGTGCGCGGCGCGGCGCCGCCATCTCGCCCGCGGCAAGCCCAACCAGGCGCTTGCGCGAAACCCCGATGAGCAGCGGACAGCCGAGATTGGCGAAGAGCGCGAGCCGGCGCAGCAGGTCGAGATTCTGCGTCCCTTCCTTGGCGAAGCCGAAGCCGGGGTCGAGCGCGATGCGCTCGCGGGCGACGCCCGCCGCGATCGCCTCCTCGAGCCGCGCGGCGAGCTCGGCCACCACCTCGACCGCGACATCGCCATAGGTCGCGCTCGATTTCATCGTCGCCGGCGTGCCGCGCATGTGCATGATCACGACCGGGCAACCGCGCGCGGCCACCAGCGCCCGGGCGGCGGGGGCAAAGGTCAGGCCGGAGACGTCGTTGATGATCGCCGCCCCGGCATCGAGCGCCGCCGCCATGGTGGCAGCATGGCGGGTATCGACCGAGACCAGAACTCCCTGGCGCGCCAGCCCCCGCACCACGGGCAGAATGCGCGCCCGCTCCTCCGCCGCCGGCACCTCGGCACTGCCTGGCCGCGTGCTCTCGCCGCCGATATCGATGATCGCCGCCCCCGCCTCGGCCATCGCCAGCCCGGCGGCGATCGCGTCCTCGTGCCCGGAATACCGCCCGCCATCGCTGAAACTATCGGGTGTGACGTTGAGGATCCCCATGACCGCCGGCACGTCCGGGGCGAGACCCGCCCAGGGCGCGCGCGGCGCTGTGAGGCGAGCCAAGGTCTCGGCCCAGGCGGGGGGAATTTCGGCAACCGGCAGCAGGTGCGAGCTGTCCGCGTCGATCAATCGGGCGAGAGAAAAAGCCAGATTCCCGCCGCCCAGCCAGCGCGCGCGCTGAGCGGCCACGGCTTCCGCCGCCGCCGGGCCGTCTAGCAGACCGAGCGGCTCGATCAGCCGCACGACCAGGCCGTCCTAGCTCGGCTGGGGCGCCGGCCCCAATCCCGACGTTCCCGGCGCCGCGGGGGGCACCGGGCGGACCGTGGTCGGGACCGAGGCGCGGCGGGAATCGGCAGCCAGCTCGTCGCTGACCTTGCGGATCACCTTCTCGCCGCGCAGGACGGTGCGGATTTCATCGCCGGAAAGCGTCTCGTATTCCAGAAGACCCTTCGCCAGGCGATGCAGCTCCTCGATATTCTCGGTAAGGATCTTCTTGGCGCTGACATAGGCATTGTCGATGATCCGCTTGATTTCGGCATCGATCGACCGTGCCGTCGCCTCGGAGATATTCTTCTGCTGGGTCATCGAATAGCCGAGAAACACCTCCTGGTTGTTATCGCCATAGGCGATCATGCCGAGGGCATCGCTCATGCCCCATTCCATCACCATCCGCCGCGCCTGATCGGTCGCCATCTTGATATCGCCGGCGGCGCCGTTCGAGACATTGTCGGCGCCGAAAATGATCTCCTCGGCGGCGCGCCCCCCCATCGCCATGGTGAGTTCGGCGAGCAGCTTGGAGCGGCTCTTGGAGTAGCGGTCGCCCTCGGGCAGGCTCATCACCAGACCGAGCGCGCGGCCGCGCGGGATGATCGTCGCCTTGTGGACGGGATCGCATTCCGGCTGGTGCAGGGCGCAGAGCGCGTGGCCGCCCTCGTGATAGGCGGTCATGCGTTTCTCGTCATCGCTCATCACCAGGCTCCGCCGCTCCGCGCCCATCATCACCTTGTCCTTGGCATTTTCGAATTCGTTCATCGAGACCACGCGGCGGCCGTTGCGCGCCGCGAGCAGCGCCGCCTCGTTGACCAGATTGGCGAGATCGGCGCCCGAAAAGCCGGGCGTGCCGCGGGCGATGATACGGGGATCGACATCGGCCGAGAGCGGCACCTTGCGCATATGCACACGGAGGATTTTCTCGCGCCCGTTCACGTCCGGGTTGGGCACCACCACCTGGCGGTCGAAGCGGCCGGGGCGGAGCAGCGCCGGGTCGAGCACGTCGGGGCGGTTGGTGGCGGCGATCAGGATCACGCCCTCGTTCGACTCGAACCCGTCCATCTCGACGAGGAGCTGGTTCAGCGTCTGCTCGCGCTCGTCATTGCCCCCGCCCAGACCCGCACCGCGATGGCGCCCGACCGCGTCAATCTCGTCGATGAAAATGATGCAGGGCGCGTTCTTCTTGCCCTGCTCGAACATGTCGCGCACCCGCGAGGCGCCGACGCCCACGAACATCTCGACGAAATCCGAGCCCGAAATGGTGAAGAACGGCACGTTGGCCTCGCCGGCGATGGCGCGGGCCAAGAGTGTCTTGCCGGTGCCGGGGGGGCCGACGAGCAGGCAGCCCTTGGGAATCCTGCCACCGAGGCGTTGGAATTTCTGCGGATCCTTGAGAAAATCGACGATCTCCTGCAACTCGTCCTTGGCCTCGTCGATACCGGCCACGTCCTCGAAGGTGACGCGCCCCTGTTTTTCGGTCAGCAGCCGCGCGCGGGACTTGCCGAACCCCATGGCGCGGCCGCCGCCGGTCTGCATCTGGCGCATGAAGAACACCCAGACGCCGATCAGGAGCAGCATCGGGAACCACGACAGCAGATAGTGCAGCAGCGGGTTGACGTCGCTATCCTCGGGCTTGGCGATCACCCGCACTCCTTTATCGGTGAGCCGCTGCACCAGGGTCGGGTCTTCCGGCGTATAGGTCTGAAAACTCCGGCCATCGGCGAGCTGGCCGGTGATGGTGCGGCCCTGGATCACCACGTCGCGGACATGCCCGGCGTTCATATCACCGATAAAATCGGAATAGGCGACCTGATTGGCCGCCTGATGCGAAGCGCTTGGCTGGAAGAGATTGAACAGCACCACCAGCAGCAGGGCGATGACCACCCACAGCGCCAGGTTGCGTCCGAAATTGCTCATATGATCCGACCCCGTGGCCCCTCGATCGAGGCCTGTCTCAGCCCGCCCGCCTGACGCCTCGCCGACCCCCACGCGAGCTGTCCTGCGGGCCGGTCCATCGATAGAACATAGGGTGTCGGAAGGCTTTGCGCATCCCCAATCATGCGGGTCTCCCTCATTCCTGCTCGGCGAGCGGGCGGGGAGGGGTAAAAATGACCGCGAACGCCGCCGCGGCGGCCGGGTCGGGGTAGCCGAGATGGGGCACGATCAGCGTTCCCGAGCCGGCTTCGGCGCGAAGCGCGGGGAGGGAGCCGAGCACCGCCGCTGGCCAGGCGCTCGCCCGGCGCAGCGGTGGCCCGGCCGCGCCGAGCGCGCCGAGCGTCATCGCGGGAAATCCCGCCGGCAGGGCCAGCAGGCGGAACCGCCCATCCCAGAGGGTCCCCGGCCGGGCGGTGACGGGTGCGGCCAGGGCCGCGGCCTCGCGCACCAGCAGCCAGCCTCCGCGAAAACGCCCGACACCGAGGCGGCCGGCTGGCAGCAGCCGCACGCCGGCGAGCGTCGCCGCGCGCGGCGCCGCGGCGAGCGCCGCCAGCCCGGCCGCGGGCGGGGGATAGGCGCGGCCAGCCAGCGTCTGGATCAGCGCGGCGAGCGCCGCGGGCGCGATCGGGCCGGGCGAGAGCAGCGCGAAGCCCGCCGGATGCACCAACGCGCGCTCGGCGAGGATGGCGGCGATGCGCCCCGCCAGCGCGCGCCGCGCCGCCGCCCGCTCAGCTGCCGCCGCGCTCAACCCGGCACGCCGCGCCGGGCTCGCGACCGCGCGGCGCAGCCGGGTGCGGAGCGCGCGCGGGTCGGCGTTGGAGGGATCCTCGACCCAGCCCATGCCCGCCGCGCGCAAACTGGCGCGGAGCCGCTCGGGGGGCAGCGCGAGGAGCGGGCGCAACAGCACGACCGATCCAGCGGCCCGCCACGGCGCCATGCCGGCCAGCCCCGCCGGCCCGCTCCCCGCGCCGGCCCGCATCAGGAGCGTTTCCGCCTGGTCCCCCTGATGGTGGCCGAGCAGAAGATGCACCACCCCCGCCCCATCCTGCCCCAGCGCGGCGCAGGCCGCGGCGAGCGCGGCATAACGGGCGGTGCGGGCGCGCGCCGCGAGGCCGGGGCCGCGCGCGAGGTTGTCGAGACGGATGATCTGAGCGGGGATGGCGCGGGCAGCCAGCTGGGCGGCGGTGAGCCTGGCCTCGGCGGCCGATTCGGGGCGCAACCCGTGATCGACGATGAGCGCGATCACCCGCCCGCCGCGCGCCCGCGCCCAGGCGTCCGCGAGCAGGGCGAGGGCCATGCTGTCGGCGCCGCCGGAGACCGCGACGGCGAGCGCGGGAGCAGCGCCAAACGGCCCGAGCCGGGTCATGCACGCGGCGAACTCGCCGGCGGTGACCGGCCACGCCGCAGGCGTCGCCGCTTCAGCCGCAGCCGGCACGCTGGCGCAACGCGGCGGCACGTTCGCGCACCGCCGCGCGCTCGGTTGGAAATTCGCGGCGCAGCTTGTCGAGCGCCGTGCAGGCCGCTGGCTTGGCGCCCAGCGCGGTGAGTGCTCCGGCGAGGCCGAGCAGCGAGTCCTCGGCATGCGGCCCGGTCGGCGCGCCCTTATAGGCGGTGTCGAAGGCCAGCGCCGCCTTCTGATAGTCGTGCTGGGCCTCGAGCGACTGGCCGAGCAGGAACTGGGCATCGACGGCATGCGGGCCCTTCGCCGTCGCCAGCACTTGCTGCGCCGACTCCTCGGCCGCGGCATAGTCGTGATGGGCCAGAGCCGCGTTGCCGCGTTGCAGCAAGGCCTCTGGCGCCGGCCGCGCCGCCTTGTTCGCGGCCTGCGGGGTCGCCTCCGCCGTCGCGTCGGGCTTGATGACCGGCAGCGTGCCGAGGGGGGTGGGCGGTGGGCTCACGCTCGGCGGCGGCGTCGCCGTCCCGCCGCCGCCGCTGGTTGGTCCAGCAAGTGGCGATGGCGCGTGAGCGCCCTCCCCCGGGTGGCCACCCTCCAGCGTCTGGACGCGGAAATTGAGGTCGCCGATCTGTTTGCCAAGATCTGCGCTCTGCTGCTGTGCCCGGTTGTCCAGTTCATCGATCCGGCCGCGCAATTCGCGCATCCGTTCCTCGAGGGCCGAAACCCGGTCGAGCAATTGCGGCAAGAGATCGTTGGCCGGCGCGGTCGCGGTTGATTTCGCGGCACTGCCCAAAGCCGAGCCACCGGACGCGCCGAGCCGCTTTTGCACCGCGTCGAGATCGTGACGCAATTGCAGTATCTGGTTCTGTAGCTCGATCCCTTCCCGGCTCTCGACCTGCGCCCAGGCGGCGGGGCGGCAGGCGAGCAGGAGAAACGCGGCCAGCACGGCCATCAGCAAGGATTTCATGCGGCTTTCCCCTAGGGCAACGGGGGTTTTCTGCACCGCTCCAGCAGCCGCGACAAGCCCCCGAGACGGCCCGCGAAACGCTGGCGGAGGCGAAATAGCGCCGGCGGCCGTACCCGGCCGCCGGCGTCCCATCGGTGTCAGCCGGCCAGCCAGCCGGCTGGTCGCGGCTCAGCGAACCGAGGTGATGGAATTGCGGTTCTGCGCCCAGGCCTGCTCGTTATCGCCCATCGCGGTCGGGCGATCCTTGCCGTAGCTGATCGTGGTGATGCGCGAGGCGGCGACACCCTGCGAGACCAGGAAGTCCCGCGCGGCATTGGCGCGGCGCTGGCCGAGGGCGAGGTTGTATTCCTCGGTGCCGCGGTCATCGCAATTGCCGGCAAGCTGGATCTGGACTTGCGGATACTTCTTCAGCCATTCCGCCTGGCGCGTCAGGGTCGATTTCGCCTCGTCGCTCAGGTTGGATTTGTCAAAGGCATAGAAAACGCGATCACCGACATTCTGCACCAGATCCTGCTCGCTGCCCGGAACCGGGCCGGAGGGAGCTGCGGCGGCACCGGAGCCAGAGGCGGCGGTGGTCGGAGCGGGGGTTTGGTTGCACGCCGCCAGAAGCGCGACGGCGGCGAAGGCGCCAAGAATTTTCATGTTCATTGTCATTCGTCCCTAAATCTGGGTGCCTAGCTGTTACCTGCGTGCCTCGCGGCGGGGGTGCACGCTGCGGCGAAGGCCTGAAGGGCCCTTGCTGAACGCACATAAGGCGCATACTCCACCGTTTCGATAACGGTCAAGCCATCTCGTGTTAATCTCCGCACAAAGCATGACTGTTCTGCGCATTCAGCGTCCCAGCGGGAGGAAAATCGATCGCCCGTGCAAAAGAAAGCCGCGTGGCAAAAGAAAGCCGCGTGGCAAATATGGTTTTCCCGGCGGTTTTCCTGCTGGTTGGCAGGTTTCCAACACTCAGGCGCCAAGCGGCGACCAGGCCGGATCGGTCGCATCGGTCGGCGTCGGGGCGACCCGCTCATGGAAGCCGGTGATATCGACGCTGACCAGGCGGGAAGAATAGCCATCGCCGCGCGAATCGCGGGCCGGCGTCTCGCGCCAGAACATGATCACCCGCCCGTTGGGGCAGAAAGTCGGCCCCTCCACCGCGAAACCTTGCGAGAGAATGCGCTCGCCGCTGCCGTCGGGGTGCATCACCCCGATGCCCCAGGCGTCGCCGCCGAGATGCGTATAGGCGATCAGGTCGCCACGCGGCGACCACACCGGCGTCGCATAGCGCCCGCTGCCGAAGCTGATGCGCCGCACGTTCGAGCCGTCGGGATTCATGACATAGAGCTGCTGATCGCCGCCGCGGTCGGAATTGAAGACGATCTGGCTGCCATCGGGGCTGTAGCAGGGGCTGACATCGATCGCCCCCGAATCGGTGAGCTGGGTCTCCCGGCCGCTCGCGAGATCGATGACATAGATGTTTGATCCCCCGCCGCGGGTCTCGGCGAGGATGACCTTGCCGCCATCGGGGCTGAAGCGGGGCGCGAAGGTCATGCCGCGCCATTCGCCGAGCATCCGCTGGCGGCCCGAGCCGAGGTCGAAGATATAGACCCGCGGGCGGTTGTTGGCGTAGCTCATGAAGGCGATCTCGTCGCGCGTCGGATGAAAGCGCGGCGTCAGAACCAGCCAGGAACCATCCGAGAGAAACCGGTTATTGGCGCTGTCCTGATCCATGATGGCGAGCCGCTTGACACGTCGGTTACGCGGCCCGGTGGCCGAGATATAAATGATCCTTGTATCGAAATAGCCCTTCTCGCCGAGCAGCCGCTGATAGATCACATCGGCGATGATATGGCTGATGCGCCGCCAGTTGGCCGCATTCGTGGTATAGGCGGTGCCTTGGATCTGCTGCTCGGGCAGCACGTCCCAGAGGCGGAATTCGACCCGCACCTGTCCGTCGGTATTCTGCACCCGCCCGGTGACCAGCGCCTGGGCCCCGATCGCCTTCCAATCGTTCCATTTCGGCACCTCGCCCAGGTTCTCCGCCGCCTGGATGAAGGAGGCCGGATCGAGCGGCTTGAACAGGCCGCAATTCGCGAGATCGGCGGTGACCACCTGGACCATGTCGCGGCCGAGCGTGGGGTTGGCGGCGCTGCCGCTGGTAAATTCCGGGATGGCGATCGGGATGGGGGCGGCGCGGGCGCGGTTGACATCGATCACCGCGCTCGGCGCGCCGGGCTTGCCGGGGGCGGCCGGCGCCGGCCCTTGCTGCGCGGCCACGGGCAGGACAGCGGCGCCGGCGGCGGCCGCGCCGAACAGGGCACGGCGGCCGAGTGCGGCATGCCTTCCGAGCAGGCCGGATGGGGGGAAAAATTCGGTGCCGATAGAGGTCATGGGCAAAGGCTCCTCGCCAGGGGCTGATTATTCAGGGGCTGAAGCGGAAATCGAGCGTGCGCCGCTGGCCGAGCATATCTTTGGGTAGCGGCAGGCTGGCGCAATGGGGGTCGAGCACGGCGCGCACCGCGCGCTCGGCGAAAGCGCGGAATTCCGGATCGCTCATCCGCCCGAGATCGCTGCCCGCGACATGGACGACACGGGCGACGCCGTTCTCGTCGGTGATCACCTGGAGATGCACCTGGAGCTGGTTGGCGTCCTTGGCGCCGGGATCATAGGTCCAGCACTGGCGCACGTGATCGCCGATCGAGGCGCGCTGATCGGCTGACAGGGCACTGGTATCGCTGCCGGTGCGCGCACCCCCACCATTGGGCGCGCCGCCGGCTTGCGGGTTGGCGCGCGCCTTGGGGGGCGTGGTTTGTTTCTGTAGCGCCCGCAGTTTTTCCAGTGTCGCTTCCAACGCATCGCTCTCGGGCGCCGTGTTCTTGGTCGGATTGGGCTGGCTGGTGGCGCTCTCGGTTGGCGGCGGCGGCAGGGGGGGCACCGGCAAGGGCGGCGTTTCAGTCGCGGGTGTTGGCGCCGGGGGGGTCGGCACCGGGGGGGTGGGCGGCGGCGGGCGGGGCAGCGGCGGCGCCAGGCTTGGCGAGATTGGCGGCGGCGGCAAGGGGGGCACGGGCGGCGCGGGCGCGGCCGCGGCGGGCGATGGTGGGGGCGGCGGCGGCGGTGGCGGGGGAGGCGGAGGCGCCTCGATCGGGGCGGGGTTGGGGGGGGGGGGGGCGGGCGGCGCCTGGTTGGGCTGCGGCAAGGGCGCCGGCGCCGGGCCCGGGCCCGCGGGCGCGGCCCCCTGGGGGGG
>Ga0078972_1002726_pt1 | contig 56791 bp, 51 predicted proteins | sample YelNatPaOPGAMG01_FD_67568 | JGI IMG/M metagenome (GOLD analysis project Ga0078972, IMG submission 67568) | Hot spring thermophilic microbial communities from Obsidian Pool, Yellowstone National Park, USA - OP-RAMG-01 (SPADES assembly) (version 2) | ecosystem: Environmental > Aquatic > Thermal...
AGGCAATGCTTTTTATAGAAGAGACAAGATACGAGAATATTTTGGCGATAGACCAAACTTGTTCGTCTATAGATTTGAAGAACTGATTAAAGAGGTCACCCCTATAGTTTTATAGAACTTCAAAACAGGAAAGCAAAATCATGACAAAGAAATATTAAGGATATGTAGGCTCTTAATCAATGAAGAATTTTTATGGAGTTGATTTTTGGGACAATCGTCTGGACGATTGGTGAAAGTAAGTCTGGCTCATCTTCGACAGCAAAAGGCCATTTTCGCCGTTTGATTAGACTTAACTGGTTGAAATAACAGAGGGCGGATTTTTCAGAAGGCCAAATTGTAATGCCTAAAAAGTGCCTGGTAAGCCCTGAAAAGTATTGACAATTATCCTTAAGGCATAGCATATTTATGTCATGTTTGTGCGGAGCAAAAGTAGTGTCCGAAATGGCGCTTCCTATGAATATCTGCAAATTGTCCGGTCCTACCGGGAAGGGGGCAGGGTCCGCCAACAGGTGATTGCCAGCCTGGGCCGCCGGGACCGCCTGATCGCGTCGGGAGAGTTGGACGGCTTGCTGCGCAGTTTGGCTAAATTCAGCGACAACCTGCGGGTGGTGGAAGCGGTCCGGACCTCGGGCTTGGCCGCCCGCACCGCCAGGCAATGGGGGCCGGCCCTGGTCTTTGGGCGCCTGTGGGACCGGCAGGGGCTCCCCGACCTGCTTCGGAAGCTGGCCCAGGACCGGAAGTTCGAGTTCGATCTGGAACGGGCTGCTTTCGCCATGGCGTTGCAGCGGTTGTGCGCTCCTGGTTCTGATCTTGCCGGCTCGGAGTGGGTCAGGACGGTGGCCGCGCCTGGGTTCGAGGGCCTGGCTTTGCAACACTTTTACCGGACGGCGGGCTTTCTGGCCGAGGTGCGGCAGGACCTGGAAACGAAGCTCTTTCGCCGGGACCTGAACCTGTTCAACCAGACCCTGGATGTCGTCTTCATCGACACCACCAGCCTGTACTGTTACCGGGACACGGAGACCCAGTGGCGGAAGCGGGGTTATTCTCGTGACCATCGGCCAGATCTGCCGCAATTTGTGGTGTGTGTGGTCGTGAATGCCCAGGGCTGGCCCATCGCCTGGGAGATTTTCCCTGGCAACACCGCGGACCAGAAAGCCTTGGGCCAGGTGGTGGCGCTTCTGCGGCAACGGTTTGGCATCCGCCAGGTCACCGTGGTGGCGGATCGGGGCATGATCTCCCGGGAAACCCTGACATCGTTGACCGAAGACCACCAGGCGCCCTTTGACTATGTGTTGGGTTGCCGGATGCGCCGGCAGAAGGAAGTCAGCGAGGTGGTCCTGGCGAGAGCCGGACGATATCAACACGTCGCGGCCAACCTGGAGGTCAAAGAAGTTCGGGTAGGCAGCAAACGCTATGTGATCTGCCGCAACCCTGTGGAAGCGGTCAAAGATGCCGCGGCTCGGGAGGCGATCCTGGACAAACTCAGGCAGACGGTGGCCAAACAGGGTCCTAAAGCGGTGATCGGCAACCGGGGCTACGCCCGTTTTCTCAAAGTTGCCAGAGGCAGCGTCAGCATCGATGAGGATGCGGTCAAAAGGGATGCCCGCCTGGACGGCAAGTTTGTCCTGACCACGAACACCGACCTGTCGGCAGCGGAGGTGGCCCAAACCTATAAAAGCCTGTGGCGGGTGGAAAGAACCTTCCGGGAGCAGAAATCCACCCTGGAAGTACGTCCCCTGTATCATCATCGGGATGATACTTGTATCGGCCATATCGTGGCCAGTTTCCTGGCTCTGCGACTTGAAGTTGACTTGCAGCAGCGGCTCGACGAGCGGGAGATCGAGGTCTCCTGGCCGGACTTGATGCGGGATCTGAGTCAGGTGCACGCCGTTTTGTTGGAACTTGACGGCAAGCGCTACCAACTGCGCACTGATATGGTCGGCGCGGCCCATCATGCCTTTGCTGCGGCAGGGGTGCGGCCACCCTCTCCGGTCACCCCTTTAGGGGCTATCTCTGAATAGCTGAACTTCTTCATCGTGTAAAGCGCGTAGTGCCTAAAACTTCTTCACACTACTTATCCTATTGTTATTGCAATACTATTTTTTAACAACTGTCGAATTTCAGTCAGACTAAAAGACTAACGATAATTAAGATTATACCTCACCATAATTCCTTTAAAAAATCCCCCCCTTTTCTAAAGGGGGGTCAGGGGGGATTTGCAAAAGGACACTTTCCCACCAGTTAAGGCAACCTAGGCCAGGGCCCCCTAAGGTTCCAGAAGAATCATCAGCGAGAATCCCCCAGCAACCCCTTCGGCCGCACGAACAGCACCAACAGCAGCACCACGAAGGCAATGACATCTTTATAGCCGCTGCTCACATAGCCCGCGCCCAGGCTTTCCAGCAGGCCCAGGATGAGCCCTCCCACAATAGCCCCCGGATACGAGCCGAAGCCCCCCAGAATGGCGGCGGCGAAACCCTTGAGGCCCAAAAGCACTCCCACGTCGTAGGCCAGGGTGGTGATGGGCGTGACCAGGCAGCCGGCCAGGCCGCCCAGGGCCCCCGCCAGCGCGAAACTCGCGGCCTTGACCCAGCCCACGTTCAAGCCCACGACTCTGGCTGCCTGCTCGTTGGCCGCCACCGCCCGCATGGCCAGGCCCAGAGAAGTTTTCCGGAAGAACAGCACCAAAAGGAGGATGGCAACGCTGGTGAGCACCAGAATCCACAAGGTCTGGGGAAGAATGGTAGCCCCCAGGAACTGCACCGGCATCTCGCCGGAGAGCGGCGGCACGGCCATGCGGTTTCTCCCCCAGATGAGTTTCATCACCCCCCGCAGGATGATAGACAGGCCAATGGTGAGGAAGATGAGGACCAGGTGACTGTCGGTCCGGGCCGGACGAACACCCGCCACCTCCACCACCAGACCCACCAGGGTCACCCCGGCCACCGCCGCCACCAGGGCCAGGGGCATGGGGAGGCCGGCGGCAAAGAGGGCGCTGAACAAGAGCATCCCCCCCAGGGAAACAAAGTCCACCTGGGTGAAGTTGACGATGCCCATGGTGTTGTGCACCACCCCGAAACCCAGGGCCACCAAGGCGTAAATGGCCCCGCTGGTGAGGCCGGCAAAGATGAACTGGAGAAAATCCTGCACAATCAGGTCGCAAATGGAGTTATTCGAGGGTAGAAATTACCTCCGGGCCTTGCCCCTGGCAAGGAAACAATACTCAAAATCAGGAACTCTGCCAATTTTTAATACTATCATGAAGGTTCGCGCAAGCACGGAAAAGTTAGCAAACGAGCTCTGCCAAATTGTATATCTTATCTCGGCGTCCCCTGCATCTCTGCGCCAAGTCCCACCTTTTATGCATCGCAAAGACGCAGAGAGGGCAGAGATAGATTTATGAACCACTGTACTTGGCCGCGGGCAACCTTGTGGAGGCTTCCCCCTTCTGATCATCCTCAGGTACTAACCGCAGCCTGTTACGGTGCTCCCCGTCTTTTTGTCCAAAGAGCCAGCCGGTGCCAAAGGTCAGAAGAGTGCCGATGAGCAGCAGCCAGGTCCACCCCAGGGGAACTATATTCTTTTCGGAGAGGATCAACAATACCAGCATGGCCAGGGCGGACAGAGACATGGCGATGACATTGATGCGGTTGCAGCGCCTTGTGGTCAGGAGACCCAGAAGAAAAACCCCCAACAGCGAGCCGTAAGTGACACCGCCGATCTTAAAGGCGAGCCAGAGGATTTTTTCAAAATGGCTGAAGAAGTAAGCGATGAAGGCCAGGATGATGCCAAAGACCACCACGCAGATTCTGGACGTGAACAGGTAATGGCGCTCCGTTCGCGCCGGCTGGATCACCGGGCGATAAATATCCGTGACAAAAGACGAGGTAAGCGACCCCAACGGCGAATCAATGCTGGCCATGACGATGGCCGCCAGCATCAGGCCCCTCATCAGCGGGGGCATGGTCTGCTCGATGAAATGGGGAAAAATTTTGTCGGCTTTATCCGGCAAAGGCAAACCGGGATGCTGCGCATAAAAGACATAGAGGCAGGCGCCCACCGCCAAGAAAATCATCATCACCAGGAGACTGCCGATGGGCGTGAGCAGCATGGTTTTCTGGCTTTCTCTCCTGGTTTCCACGGTAAGCAGACGCTGCATGGTCTCCTGATCGGTGCCGAAGGCCGCCATGGAGCCGAAAAAGCCGTTTAAGGTCGCCAGCACAAACAGATTGGGGTCCGTGAACAGGGTTTTCAAAAACTTTTCCATTCCGGCTTCAGGGAGACTCGGCCCCCAGTTGAAGATCTGTAATTTCCCGGCCCTCCCGGCAATGGCGGCCACGGCAGCGGCGCCCCCGTCAATATGAATGACCAGGAAGGCGATGGCCACCGCCCCGGCCACCGTGAAGGTCAGGGCCTGGATGACATTGGTCCAGACCACCGCCTTGATGCCGCCCCAGGCGATATAGAGAATGCAGATGGTGGAAAAAAGGATGATGGTGGGGATAATGGACCAGCCGATGAGGACGCTCACCGCCAGGCAGGCAGCCATCAACCGGACGCCCGAGGCCAGCAGGCGGGTGATAAAAAACAGGATGGAGCCGGCGATCTGGGTCTCCGGCCCGAAGCGATATTTCAAAAATTCGTAAATGGAAGTGCAGTTAACTTGGTAAAAAGCCGGGATAAACAAAAAAGCGATGACCACCCGGGCCAGAAACGAGCCGATAAAAAACTGGGCATATTCCCAATTTTCCATATAGGCGATGGCTGGCACCGCAATCAGGGTGACGGCGCTGATTTCCGTGGCCACAAACGACAGGCAGGCCGCCCACCAGGGGATTTTTCTGCCCCCCAGGAAAAAATCGTTGGTGGATTCTTCTTCCCTGCCGAAATATATGCCGACCAGGACCATGAACGCCAAAAGTCCCAGGACCACGGTGTAATCCGGCCAGGTGAGGCTGCTCTTCCCCAGGAAGATATTTTGGATTTCCATAAAGATTAAACCTAGCATTTTTGCTAAGATGAGAGCAATATGAATCTCGCAGAATTAATTGGTGAACGGCTGGTTATCGGTATCCCCGGCACGACGATCACTCCAGAAATCATCTCCCATTTCCAGGAGTTGCACGCCGGGGGCCTGATTCTTTACCGGGTCAATTTCGACTCGCCCCGGCAAATCAAACAGCTTATCGCTGATCTGGAAGAGGCCCTGGGCCGGAAACTCTTGGTCACGGCAGACCATGAAGGCGGGCGGGTCATCATGTTCCGGGAAGGCATTACAGTGTTCCCGGACAACCAGGCGGTGGGGGCCGCCGGCAACCCTGATTATGCCAGAAAACAGGGTGCCATCGAAGCCAGGGAATTGCGCCGGCTGGGAGTGGACGTGAACCTGGGGCCGGTGCTCGACGTGTTGACCGACGCGTACAGCCCCAATATCGGCATTCGTTCCTACGGCAAAGATTGGCGGCTGGTGGCCGAAATGGGCGTGGCGCGTATCTCGGGCATGCAACACGGGGGCTTGTCGGCCTGCGCCAAGCATTTTCCCGGCAAAGGACACGCCCCTGTCGATGCCCACCTGGGATTGCCGGTCATACCCTCCACCTGGAAGGAAATGGAGGAGGTGCACCTCCAACCCTTTGTGGCGGCAATTCGTACCGGCGTGGATATGGTGATGTCCTCCCATCCCTATTATCCTAACCTTGATCCGGGCCCCTTAAAGATCGCCACCTTTTCGAGACGCATTATCTACGATTACCTGAGAACTGAGCTCAATTTTGCGGGAGTCATTGCCACCGACGACCTGGAAATGGGGGCGGTCAAGGCCACCTGCCCCATCGGCGAGGCGGGGATTTTGGCCGCCGGCGCGGGACATGATCTGATCCTGGTATGTCATGATCTTCAGGCCCAGAAAGACGTTTTTTACCACCTGCTCGAGGCCTACCGCGGCGGGCGATTGCCCCTGAAAGAACTGGAGGAGAGCGCGGCCCGCATCAAGCGCCTGAAACGGAAGAGAACCAGGAGATTTGCCAAGGGCGAAGCCGTTCCCGAGCCGGAGGGCGCTGCTCTGGCTGCCCAGATCTGCCGTGAATCGGTCCGCGTCATCCAGGACCGGATGAAATTGCTGCCGCTCCAGAGCGCCGACCAGGGTCTGGCGGTTATTTTCCCGAAATTTTCTGCTCTCGATGCCAGGATCATGATCGAAAAGGAAGTCCTGGCCGAAAAGGATTTTATCCGCCGGGAGTTTAACAAATTCGGGCACAACCCCGAGGTTCACCTGGTTTCCATCGAGCCTGCCGAGGAAGAAATACAACAGGCGGTAAGCCTGGCCCGGAAAGCGGACCTGACTATTTTCTTTTGCTATGACGCACACTTATATCCATCCAATCAAAAACTCCTCATGGCGCTGCAGGATGCCGCAGACCGGCTGGCTGTTGACCTGCTGCGGGACCCCTATGACGCAGAATTCCTGAAGGAGGGCACAGCCGGCCTCACCGATTTCGGCTGGCGGATCTGCCAGATCAAGGCGGCCATTGCGAAAATGTGCTCTTCTTAACTTTCCCTGGTGGAGAACGAGCCGCTCATGTTCCCCAGGACACCCAAAAACCATGAAAATCTGGAACGGCCCGCGGCGGTCCTGGAGCCGCAGGCAACCGAAGAATCTCTCAAAGCGGGGTGCTTCGCAGCGTTCAGCCTGACAAAAAAACGCCTCACATTCAGGACGGACGTTTTCGGCCGCTGGTGCGCCGTGCGCACCCTTCCTTATCCCGGAGGGCATCATGTCGTTTCAAAATATCCTTTTAACCAAATCTGAGGGGATTGCCACCCTGACCTTCAACCGGCCCGAGAAGCTCAATGCCATGAACCCGGAGATGGCGGCTGAATTGCGGCAGGCGATAGATGATATCTCCCAGGATGCCGCCGTCCGGGTGCTGGTGTTTACAGGCGCAGGGCGGGCCTTTATGGCCGGGGCGGACGTGCATACCTTTGTGAATGCCACCCCGCTGTGGATACGCCGCTACATCCAGCGGGCCCACGATTTTCTTTTCCGCCTGGAAACCCTGGACATTCCCGTCATTGCTGCGGTCCACGGCTATGCCCTGGGGGCGGGCTTTGAGATCGCCCTGGCCTGCGATTTCATCTACGCCGCGGATACCGCCAAATTGGGGCTTCCTGAAACCACCCTGGGGATCATCCCGGGAGCGGGCGGCACCCAGCGCCTGACCAGGCTGGTGGGGCGGAGCGCGGCCAAGGAAATCATCATGACCGGGCGGATGGTGGACGCCGGGGAAGCACAGCAGGCCGGCATCGTGGCCCAGGTCTTTCCCGAAGATAAGCTGAGGGAAGAGACCCTGAAGACGGCTGCGTCTCTGGCGCAAAAGGGACGGGTGTCGCTGGCGGCCGCCAAGCAGGCGGTGAACCGGGGAGCCGACGTGGACCTGCGCACCGGCTGCGCCCTGGAAGTGGACCTGTTCGCCCTGTGCTTTGCCAGCTCCGATCCCCAGGAAGGCGCCAGAGCCTTCCTGGAAAAGCGGCCGCCGGTGTTTAACCGCGAGGCGGAGTGACGGTGATCCGTAAGCAGCAATCAGTGTTCAGTTTGCGGTTTTTTCGGAGGCAAAGTTTTTTCTGCCCAATGCCCACTGGTCGCTGATTACTTTTTCCTGCCGATCAGAATGCTGGTCTGCGGACTGGTGATTTTGTGCTCCGGCGGGTTCAGGCCGGCCGATTCCATCATGGCGGCCACCTCCCGGTGAGTGTAGGCCCGGCCACCGGGGGTGACGGCCAGCATGTGCACGGAAAACATGGCCGCCTCCAGGGGGCTTACCCGGTCGTCGTTGAGGAAAAAGTCCTGGATAACCATCTGGCCCCCGGGGTTGAGGGCCTTGACGGCCTTGTCGATGATGAGGCGGCATTGTTCCTCGGTATGGCTGTGCAGAATCTGGGATATCCAGATGAAATCGTAGCCCGAGCCGATGTCGTCTTTGAGGAAATTGCCGGCCATGGTGTTGACGCGTTTGGCCAACCCGTTCCGGCGGATGTTTTCCCTGGCGATGGTAATGGGCTGGGGCAGGTCGAAAACCGTGGCCTGAATCGCCGGATTGGCCTGGGCAAAGGCGATGGCGTAGGTGGCGGGGCCACCCCCCAGGTCCAGGAGGCTTTTGACCCCGGACAGGTCCACCATGGCCGCCACCCTGGGCGCCAGGTCCCGGGCAATGGCGTGCATGCCCCAGATGAACTCCCGCACCCAGTCCTCATCGGCGTTCACCCGGTCCACCCAGCGCTCCGACCTGGCCATGTCGGCGTGGCCCCGCCGCACCGTCTCCTCCAGATCGGCCCAGCCCCACCAGGTGTGGTGCATATGCCGGACAATGGCCCCCCGGTATTCGTCTTTACCCCGCACCAGGTAACGGGAAACCAGCCTGCCGTTTCGAAAGCGCTCCCCTTCTTTATCGACCAATTGCAGGGCTGCCAGGCCATTGAGGATGATGCCCACAGCCCGGGAATCGGCTTTCACTTCGGCGGCGATTTCATCTGCCGTGCGGAACTCCTCCAGATGATCGAACATTAAGAGGTCTGTAGCCACCATGAGGATTTTGGCGGGCCGAAAGCTCTGGATTAGACCCATAATCTCTCGAAAATCGTCTGCCGGGGGGTTGGTCATGGCAAATACCTCATTCTTGAGATTCCTTCAGGTTATTCAGCCGCTGTTCCCGCTTATTGCGGTGGTAAGCTTCCAGGCGGCGAATCCAGACGTACAGGGTTTCCCGGAAGTAATAAGCCAGGCCTGCTATGAACAAACAAAAGACGAAGAGGATAAAGGTGCTCCAATAGTGGCCGGCATAGACCTCAGCTCCCTGGAGGGTAAGCATCAAGGTGCCGGGAATCCTCCCGATAGTGCAAATGACCAGAAAAACCCGAAGGTTCATGGGGCTTAATCCCAGGATGAAGCAGAGATAATCCTTGGGAAAGCCGGGGATAAGAAAAAGAATAAAGGCCACCAGGGCGCCCTGGTGTTCCATAAGGAAATCAAAGCGCTGCATGGTCTCCCGGGAAACGATCCGGGCGATATAATGCTTTTCCAGCCATTGCCCCAGAAGGAAGGCCAGCGCAGATCCCAGGGTCAGGCCTAAAGTAGAATAGAGTAAGCCCAGGGGCACACCGAAGAGATAGCCGCCCAAAAAGCCGGTGGCCTCCCCGGGAATGGGAGCGAAAATTACCTGGAGGGCCTGGATGGCGATAAACAGAAGAGGTGCCAAAGGCCCGGCACTCTTGATGATGGCCTTGATTTTCTCTTTGTCTGTGGCGAGGTCATAGTAGGGAGCCAGCCAGGCCCAGAGCGGCTCCCGGTAATACACCACCAGGGAAAGGCACAGAACGGTTAAAGCCAGACCGGCCAGGAGCCACCAGACGGTATGGTTGCGGGGTGCAGGTGATTGCGGTGCGTCCATGGAATATGCTCAGGATGAATGCCGGGGTGGTTATCTGCTCGGCCATCCTTGCCGCGCATTATACATGTTTTGACTGCCTTCGCCAGGGTGGAGGTCAATTCCTTGCCCTCTTTTCACAAGGGCGGCGTGGGGCAACCGACAGGAGGATAACAGCACGGCTGGTCCTCCCAGGCGCTCCCCTGGCGGCTGCCCCGGCGGGCCATTTCTTCCTTTATGCCCGTCAGCACCCGGGATTTATCCCGACACCAGGCAGGGGCTACCAGTTCATCGGGATGAGGGTCCCCGGTGAGGCGATGGATGATCAGGTGCGGCGGCAGCAGTGCCAGAAAGTCCGCCACCAGGCTGACATACTCTCCAGCCTCCAGGGGGCGGTACCCTCCTGAGCGGTAGAGATCTTCCAGAGCTGAACCTTTTACCACGTATAACAGGTGAATTTTTACCCCCTGGAGGGGCAAGCTCCCCAAATACCTGGCAGTGGCGGTCATTTCCCGCCGTCCCTCCCCGGGGAGGCCCAGGATGACGTGGGCCACCACCTCCAGTCCCCGGTCTGCGGCAGCCCTGACCGCCTCCGTAAAACAGGCCACGTCGTGGCCCCGGTTGAGGCGCTTCAGAGTCTCATCATGGGCCGACTGCAGCCCCAGTTCCAGCCAGAGAAGGCGGTCTCGGGCGATATCCGCCAGAAGGTCCAATACTTCCGGCGTCAGACAGTCCGGCCGGGTGCCGATGCTCAATCCCACGACCTCGGGAAAGGCCAGGGCCTCCCGGTATAAAGCCCGAAGCTTGGCTACCGGGGCATAGGTATTGGAAAAACTCTGAAAATAGGCGATGAACCGTCTGGCGCCAGAGCGCCGGGCCAGGCGCTCCATACCTTCCTTGAGCTGCCCGGTGATGGTTTGGCCCCGGCTCATGGCCCCGGTGCCGGAGCCTCGGGCGTTGCAGTAAAGACAGCCTCCCACCCCGATGGAACCATCCCGGTTGGGGCAGGTCAGGCCGGCGTCCAGCGTCACCTTCTGGACCCGGGCCCCGAACCTCTCCCGGAGTGAGGAATTGAGATCCCGGTACGGCAATGCCCCTGTCATCCCAAATCCCCCCAGGCATATTGCAGGATGGCCAGAGAAACCAGGGCCGCGGTCTCCACCCGCAGGCGGCGGGGTCCCAGACTCACCACCTGAAAACCGGCGGCCCTGGCCTGATCCACCTCTTGCGGCGTAAAGCCCCCCTCCGGACCGATGATGAGCCGCACTCCGGTCGGCCGGCCCCCCCCCAGGCAGGATTGCAGGCCGCCGCCCCGCTCCTCTTCATAGCAGAGAAGCTTTGCTTCCTCCGGCCCCGGCAGGATCGCGGCAAAATCCTGCACCGGAAAGATTTCCGGGAGGTACAACCGTTGGCAGGACTTTAAAGCTTCCTGGGCCTGGCGCTGCCAGCGGGCCAGCCGGCGACGGGCCCGCTCCGGGGCAACTTTCTCCGCATAGGTGGAACCAAAGGGGATCAGGCGCTGCACACCCATTTCCGTGGCCTGGCGCACCACCTGGTCCATCGCCTCCCCTTTGGCCAGGGCCAGCCCCAGAGTGACCCCCAGGGGGGATTCGGCCGGCGTCGAAACCTCTTTCTCCAGGCTCAGGACCGCTGCCTCCGACCCCAGGGCCTGCACCACCGCGGCGGCGGCCCGGCCCCGGCCGTCGCACACCTCTACCCTGGCGCCCACCGGCAGACGCAGCACCCGGCCCAAGTGGTGAGCCTCATCCCGGTCCAACACTACCTGGGCCTCACCCCACCGCTCCGGAGGCGCAAAAAAACGTCTGAGGTTGTGCATGATTGTTGGTTGGGGGAGGAGGCTCAGGGTCAGTGGACCCTTCTCTGCACATCTTTACGCCCTCCGCAGAATCAAGGCGCTCCATTCTTCCTGGGTGAGGTGTCCGGCTTCGGTTAAACCGTATTGGGCAAAACGGGCGGCCATGGTGGGGAGGTCCTGGGTGAGGAAGCCGGAGATGATCAGGGTGCCGCCGGGGAGCGTCCGGCCGGCCAGGGCTTCGGCCCAGTGATCCAGGTCAGCGGCGGTGAGGTTGGCCAGGATCAGGGCGAATTGCTGGCGCAAAGCATTTATGGGCGTAGTCTCCACCCAGATCAGGTCCTCCAGGGCGTTTAAGCGCACGTTTTCAAGCGCCGCATTGACGGCCTCGGGGTCAACGTCGATGGCCAACACCTTGGCCCCCAGGCGGGCGGCTGCCAGGGCCAGAATCCCGGTGCCGGTGCCCACGTCCAGGACCTGCCAGGCCCCTGGTGGGCCGAGCTGCGTCATGTCCTCCCAGACCTGCTCCAGGGCCTGCAGGCACAGGAGCGTGGTGGGGTGGCGGCCGGTGCCAAAGGCCATGCCCGGATAGACAACGAGCACCGTTTCTCCCGGGGCCGGCTCATAGTCCTCCCAGGGAGGCCGGATGACCAGGTGCGGGGTCACCTTCACCGGTTTGAAGTGGACCTTCCAGGCCTCGGCCCAGTCGTCCTCCGCGGCCTGACGTATCTCCAGCCCCAGAGGGTAGAGCTCGTGTTCCCTCAGGCGGGACAAGTAGCTCTGCAGTTCATCCTGCTGCCAGGCGCCGAATTCCTCGGCCCGGAAAAAGGCGCGAAGCACCGCGCCTTCCCCCCCTGCCGGGTCCTCCTCCAGGATCACTCCCCGGCCGCTGAATTCCGTCAGAAAGAGAGAAGCCTCCTCCTGCATGCGGGCCGGCACCAACAGACGCACTTCAATCCAGGTCGCTTGACTCATAAAGAAAATTATAAAAAGGCTGACCGCAAAAAGCAAATGGTGTCAGTGGGTTCACCTGTTCGTCGCGAAAGATGAAGTATAAACCCGTTCTTCATTGCCATGCATTGACAGTTCCCCTTGACGAACAGAGCGGGGAATGGTATGAAACAAAAACATCTGCTTGGCATCCCGGAACCCGGTGCGAATCCGGGGCGGACCCGCCGCTGTGATCGGGGACGGTGAGGGAAGGGGCATCAGCCCGGCCACTGCCAGGGTTTACCCTGATGGGAAGGCTGTCCCGAACCGAACGAGCCGAAAGCCAGAAGACCTGCCCGGCAGAGTGCACGGCGACTCCTGATGGCAAAGGGAGTTCCATCGATACGGTGGAGCTCCTTTTTTTTATGGGCCCACCGGAATCTCAGGCCTGGTTTCCGGGCCGTATGCCAGATAGAAGAAGGAGCGCGCGACATGAACAGCATCACCACCCTCAAACAACCGGCGACCGCCACCCCGGCCATCAGCATCCGGTACATCTGTGACGCCAATGGCGAGCAGGTGGGGTTGTCCCACTACCTCATGACCGCCGGGCGAAAAGCCCGGTAACATGGCCATGACTCGTTTTCCTGCTGGGGTTCCGACCGCGGCTCTGGTCAATGCCGGGGTCGGACCCCACTTCGACGTTTTGGAGGTGGGCCACCCCGATTACGTGGCCCTGATTGAGGCTGACGCGGCATTCTGGGCCCTGGTCCCCCGGCAGGAAGCCCTGGACTATCTTTTGGGGAACGAATTCCCCCGGGCTTACCTGGAAAAAGAGGCGGAACTCAAGGCCGATCTGGACAATGTGCGGTTTAAGCTTCTCCCCGCGGCGGTCTATTTCAACCCCACGGAGCGCTGTAACCTGAACTGCTCCTATTGCTACCTGCCGGCCGACCAGCGCCGGCACGGAAAAGACATGACGCCGGCCCGGGTCCTCGAGGCCCTGGCCCGGCTGGCCGACTATTTCCAAGGAATCCTGCCGGGCGATGTCCGGCCCCAGATAGTGTTTCACGGGAGCGAGCCGCTTTTGGCCAAGGACGCTATCTTTCAGGGTATTGCGGCCTTTGGGGATACCTTCCGGTTCGGGGTGCAGACCAACGCCACCCTGCTGGATGAGGAAGCCGAGGCATTCCTGGTCAGCCGGGGAGTCAGCATCGGCCTTTCCCTGGACGGCGCCACCGCGGCGGTGGCGGACCGCACCCGCCACACCTGGGGAGGGAGCGGCGTCTTTGACCGAGTGGTTAACGTCTTGGAAAGATTGGCGGATTATTCCGGCCTGAACGTCATCACCACCATCACCCGGGAAAATCTGGAAGATCTCACGGCCATCGTGGATTTTCTGCATGGCCGGCGAATCAAAAACGCCCTGTTCAACCCGGTGCGGGGCACCCAGCCTGGGGGCCGGGCCCTGATGCCGGAAGGCAAAGACCTGGCAAAGCACTTTTTCGCCGCCCTGGAGCGCACCGCTGAACTTTATGAGCAGACCGGGCACAAAATGGTGATGGGGAACTTCGCCAACCTGCTCCTGGGCCTGGTGGCCCCGGGAGCCCGGCGCCTGATGTGCGATATCTCCCCCTGCGGCGGCGGACGCTGTTTCTTTGCCGTGGCCGCCACCGGCCAGGTGGTGCCCTGCAGCGAGTTCATCGGCTTTCCGGAATTCTCCGGCGGGAACCTCTTCAACGACCCCTTGCCCGAGATCCTGGAAACCGATCCCTTCCGGCGCATGAAAACCCGGGTGGTCGAAAACATCGAACATTGCAAACGCTGTGCCGTGCGCCACTACTGCGGCGCGCCCTGCCCGGCGGAAGTGTACTCCCTGAGGGGGACGCTCCAGGAGCGGCCGCCTTACTGCGAGTTCTATGCCCTCCAGGCCCGTTTCGCCTTCAAGGTCATCGCCGACGGCCGTCTGAATACCTTCCTGTGGGACGGCTGGCAGGAAGGGCTGAAGGAAATTCGGGTTCTTTAGGGGAGAAGACCGGGAGACGGAGAGAGGGGTTTCAGGGCAAGTTTTTGGTTTGGTTTTCCCAGCGCCCGCCCTCTCCCGTCACCGCCCCTCAATCTGGCGCACCAGGGGAAGGATCCAGGGGAGCAGGGCAAAAGCGGGCAGGGCCACCAGGAAGGTGACGAAAAAGAAGTTGGCAAAGCCCAGGTATTTCACCCCGAAGCCGCCCACAAATCCCATGAGTCGGCCGCTCAGGACGAAGAGAAAGACGAAAAAGGCGTATTGGGTGGCGCTGAACCGCTTGTCGCACAGGCTCATCATAAAGGCCATAAACGGGGCATAGCCCAGGCCCACCGCCAGGCTTTCCCCCACCGAAGCGAGATAGATGGGATAAAAAGGCACCGCAAGGTCCACAAAAGGCAGCGGCAGGTGGAAAAGCGCCAGGCGGCCCAGGCCGGGGAGGGCCGCCAGCCAGTAGCCCAGGTGAAACACTGCCTGAATAAGCCCCAACACCAAAAGGGAAATGCCGATGCCGAAACGGCTGGTATACCAGCCGCCCAACAAGCCTCCCAGCGTGGTAGCCACCGAGCCCAGCATCCCTGAAACCAGCCCGATCTGGGTGCTGCTGAACGACAGGTGCTTCCAGAAAGGAATGACCATGATGCCCATCATGGCGTCGCCGGCCTTGTAGAGCAGCACGAACAGGATGACCGCCCAGAAGGAGGAATGGGTGCTGAGGCTCTTCAGGGCGTTGGTAAAGATGGCCAGGGGGCTGTCGTGCTTCTGGTCCGGACCCGAGGCCGCCCGGGGCAGGCGGAAGGACCGGAACGTCAGAATGGTAATCGCCAGGGCGGCGAACAGCACACCCACACCCACAAACGCGGGGCGCCAGCCCACCACGTCGCTCAGAATCAGGAGCCCGGAGCCTGCGGCCAGGCTGCCGAAGCGGTAGGAGCCGCTCCTGATGCCGTTGGCGATCCCCAGTTCCTTGGTCTCCAGAAAGTCAATGGTGTAGGCGTCGATGGCCAGGTCCTGAGTAGCCGAACCCAGGCACAACATCGCCAGCAGGAGCCAGAAGCTCAGGGTGACGGGGCCGCTCACCAGGGACGCCAGCCCCAGGAGGCAGAGGATCATGACCCCCTGGGCGCCGATGATCCAGGAAGACCGCAGGCCGTAGCGGTCCACCAGGGGGCTCCAGAAGAATTTCAGGCTCCAGGGGAGGCTGAGCAGGCTCAGGATGCCGATCTGTTCCGGGGGCACCCCCCGGCCGCTCAAATAGGCGTTGACCGAGGTGATGATGAAGCCGAAGGGGATGCCCTCGGCGAAATAGAGGACCCCCACCATCACCAGCTTCAGGGTCAGGGAGAGAGATGGGCAGGGTGCCGGCTCAGCAACGGAGGTTGCGGAGAAGGAAAGGGACCCTTGTTCCCCCGGGTCCCCGTCATCAACCACAGAGTTGTTCTCCGATCTTCTGCGCTTCGGCCAGCATGGCCGGGCTCAATTCATATGGCGGTTTGCCGGCCAGGTCGGCTTCGATGATTTTGTTGTCGAAGGGTAGAAATCCCAGGATGGGGAGGTCAGTGATATTTTTTCTGAGAAACTCCTCGTCTTCGGGCCCCCGGATCTTGTTGCCCACCACCGCCACCTTGGTCAGCCCTATGTCATTGGCCAAAGCCCGCACGTGCTGAGCCGTTTCCACGCTGCGGCGGCCCGGCTCCACCACCACGATGAGGCGGTCCACCCCCCGGGTGGTGGCCCGGCCCAGGTGCTCGATGCCGGCTTCCATGTCCATGACCACCACTTCATTGCGGAAAAGCACAATATTCGTCATCAAGGCCTTGAGCATGACGCTTTCCGGGCAGATGCAGCCGCCTCCCCCCTTTTTCACCGTGCCCATGACGATGAGCTTGATGCCATCCAGATTCCGGGAGAACTTATCGGGGATGTCGTCCACCTTGGGGTTCATTTTGAAAAAACCGCCCATCTTTCCGGGCTCGGACTCAGTGCGCTCATGCACCAGGTCTTTCATGTCGGTGATGGGAATAATCGTTTCCGGATCCGGGACACCCAGGGCCAGGGCGAGATTGGCATCAGGATCGGCATCCACCGCCAACACCTTTTTTCCCTGATCGCGGAAATACTTGATTAACAGCGCCGCCAAGGTGGTCTTGCCCACGCCGCCCTTGCCGCTGATGGCGATCTTCATGTCGTGCCTCCTTGAATTGTGGTTCTTGAGGAAAGGACCGGGGGACCGCTGGCCCCACCCTCACTCAAACTCCCCTCCCAACCTTTACAGCCAGCCGCTGCTGGCGGGGTGTAAGACCCTGACGGCACGGCCTCTTTTCTGTCCCCTCAAGGGATTGGGGGAGGGGGTAAGGGCTCACCGGCGCCCTTAGCTTCCTTTCCCCACATTTCCTCTCACGCCGCCTGGGGGGGAGGAGGCAGGTGAATATAGGTGCACATGCCTTTCGCCACCAGGCGGCTGTCTTGGGTCACTTCCACTTCACCCAAAGACAGGGTGCGGCCCCGCTTGCGGATATGGGCCTGGGCTTCGATCACCCCGGTTTGGGCCGGGGCCAGGAAGTTAATCTTCATCTCCACGGTGCTGATCATCTCCCCTTCAGGGACGAGGGAAAACAGGGCATACGCCACGGCCTCGTCGGCCAGAGCGGCGATGACCCCACCCTGGAGAAAGCCTTGGGAATTGTGGAAATCCGGGCGAATTGCCAGGGTAAAACGGGCGTAGCCTTCCCCCAGCTCCGGCACCTCAACCCCCATAAACTGGACAAAGGGGTTATGGGCCAGCCGGTCCCGAAGGTTTGCTTCCAAGTCTTGCGTCAGCGGTTTCACTTCCCGTAGCATCTTCCCTGCCTTTTATACTCTGGTGACCGAGGCCAGCCCTGACAAGTCCAGGACCAACGATTTATAATAGCATGTTCTCATTAAAAGCGCTCGGCAGAGCCGCCCTGCCGCGACTGTCCCTGCCGGCGGACTGCTAAAACTTATAGAATCCCAGGCGGTTCAGCACTTCGGCCCGGTCGGCGCCGATGACCACCAGGTCCTCGAGGCGCACGCCGCCCCACTCCGGCAGATAAATACCCGGCTCCACGGTGACGATGCTGCCGGCCTTGAGCACAGTGCTCCGTTCTTTTACGGGGCTCAGGCTGGGGGCCTCATGCACCGCCAGGCCCACACCGTGGCCCAGGGAATGGCCGAAAGCCTGGCCATACCCCGCCTGGGCAATGACCTCGCGGGCCAGGGCATCCCCGGCCAGGCTCTCCATGCCGGCCGCCAGCCCCGCCTCGGCGGCAGCCTGGGCCCGGCGCACAATCGCATAAATTTCCTTAAAACGCGCCGTGGGCTCCCCCAGGAAAAGGGTGCGGGTAAAATCGGCGCAATAGCCCCCGATCCTGGCGCCCATATCGATGAGAATGGGTTCGCCTTCCTTGATCCGGTAGTCCCCGGGGTGGTGGTGGGGCCGCGCCCCGTTGACCCCGGCCGCCACGATGGGAGGAAAGGCAAGATGAGCGCCTGCCTCCCGGATCCTGCGCTCGATCTCCCAGGCCACCTCCCCCTCGCTCAGACCCGGGGAGAGCGACTCTGCCACCTCCGTAAAAACCTGCTCGGTGAGGGCCAGGGCCTGGCGCACCAGCTCCAGTTCCTCCGCAGTCTTGACCTCGCGCAGACCGTCCGCCAACCCTTCGGTGGGAACCCACTCCACCGCCACCTGGGCATCGCCGGCGGCCTTGGTAAGGCGCTGGTATTGCCCGAAAGTGAGAAAAAAAGGTTCAAACCCCAGCCGCTTTACCTGATGAACCCCGAGTTGTTCCGCTAACAGTGTCCCAAGCCCGGCTTGATAGAGCAGAACGTCAAATTCCTCGACCTCGGCCCGGGCCCACTCCAGATAACGGAAGTCGGTAAACAGAAGGGCCGCCTCCCTGGTGATCAGCAGGGAACCGCTGGACTCCGTGAGGAGGTCGTCTCTGGCGGTAAAGCCGCTGAGATAGCGGCGGTTATCGGGACTGGAGACCAGGAAGGCATCCAGGCCCTGGTCCGCCAAAAGATCCCGCAGGGCTGCCAGCCGATTTCGAGTGGTTGCTTTCGCCATAAAATGCATTGTGAAAAAATCCCCCGGCAAAAGCAAGCTGTCGGGAATTTTTTTCCTTTAAAGAAAATGCCTGTCTATTTCGAAAAGGGATTAGAAGACCAGAGCACGGTATCCGGAGGGGAAGGTTTGACTTATGGACAAGATTATCGACTATCGCATGAAGGTTCTGGTAGTGGACGATTTCGCTACTATGCGCAAGATCGTGCGGAATATTTTAAAGCAGATCGGCTTCGAAAACATCATCGAAGCAGAGGACGGCAGCGCCGCCCTGCGGATGATCAAAAGTGAGCCGGTGGGCCTGGTGGTCACCGACTGGAACATGCCGAACATGAGCGGCCTGAGCTTGTTGACGGAAATCCGCGCCAATCCCGACACCGCCAAACTGCCGGTTTTGATGGTCACCGCCGAAGGCCTCAAAGAAAACGTCATGGAGGCGGTCAAAGCCGGGGTCAACAACTACGTGGTGAAACCCTTCACCGCCGAGGTTCTCCAGGAAAAGATCGAGACCATCTTTAAAAAACAGGCCTCGGCCTAAGAGGTCCACACCTGTCAACCGGGAGAGTTATTTTGGCTGCTAGAGCTCAGGATTCCCAAAAATTAGCCACCATCCTCGAAGAAATGGCCCTCAGGGTGGTGATGCTGGAAGAGGAAGATATCCAGGGACTGGGGAGTTTCCTCAGTCAACTGGAAGACTTGCAGACCCAGGTCACCCAGGTCCAGGAACTGGCTCCGCTCTTTCAGGACATGAACGAAGTGGGGAAGCGCCTGGTCCTGCACGAGGTGGAGGCCGCGGCCAAGGCCCTGGAATTGTTGGGCCAGGGGGTGGCTCTCCTGCAAACCTGGGTCCGGGACGGCGAGTGGCCGCCACCCGGCGAAACCTGGGAGGCCTATCGGCAATTGGCCCAGGAACTCGGCTTGGGCGGTGAGGTGAAACAGGTTGAGGCCCCTCCGGCTGAGACCGCAGAGGCCCCGGTCTGGGACGACCCGGAGCTGGTGGCCAACTTTTTGCCCGAGGCCCAGGAACACCTGGAGGGCATCGAAACCCATCTGGTCTATTTAGAGCAGCATCCCAACGATCTGGAGACCATCAACGCCATTTTCAGGCCCTTCCATACCATAAAAGGAGTGGCGGGCTTCCTCAACCTGCCCCAGATTCAGGAGCTGAGCCACGAGGTGGAATGGCTTCTGGACCGGGTGCGGGACGGCCAGGTCATGGTTTCCGTAAAACTGGTGAACCTGGTCCTGGAAGCGGTGGACCTGTTGAAGGCCATGCTGGACGACCTCCAGGGGGCCTTGACGGCGGGGCGGGCGCTGACGACCTTCGATCTCGCCCCCATCAAGGCCAGAATCGCCCAGGTGAACGCCACCTCCGCGGCGCCCGCCCCCCGGCTCGGCGAGATTCTGGTAGAGCAGGGAGAACTCTCCCCGGAGGACCTGCGCGACACCCTGACACAGCAGAAAACCGCGCCCGACGCCACGCCGATAGGGGAGATGCTGGTCCAGGACGGCAAAGTCGCCCCCCGGAAGGTGGCCGAAGCCCTGGTCAAGCAACTGGGCCCGGCCGGCCCCGCCAGTGAAGCCGCGGTGCCGGAAACCGTCAAGGTGGATCTGTCCAAGGTGGACAACCTGGTGGACCTCATGGGGGAGCTGGTCATTGTCCAGAGCCAGGTGCGCCAGAACCAGAAAATCGCCGACCTGGCGGACCAGAAGCTGGAACGGGACCTGGGCCAGATGGCCCGCATCACCTCGGATCTGCAAAAAATTTCCATGTCCCTGCGCATGGTGCCCATCGGCACCACCTTCCGCAAGATGGTGCGCCTGGTCCGGGACCTCTCCCATAAAGTGGGCAAAGAGGTCGATCTGATCCTCGAAGGCGAGGACACCGAAATCGACCGCAGCATGGTGGAGGCCATTTACGATCCCCTGGTGCACCTGGTGCGCAACTCGGTGGACCATGGCCTGGAATCCCCCGAAGAGCGCGGGAAGAAGGGAAAGCCTGCCTCCGGCCGCCTGGTGCTGCGGGCCTTTCACCAAGGCGGAGACATCATTATCGAAATAGAAGACGACGGCCGCGGCCTCAACCGGGAAGCCATCCTGGCCAAGGCCACCGAACGGGGTCTGATACCTCCCGGACAAACCTTAAGCCCGGAGAAGATCGACCACCTGATCTTCGAACCGGGGTTTTCCACCGCCCCCACCGTGACCGAAATTTCCGGCCGGGGCGTAGGCCTGGACGTAGTGAAGCAGACCATCGCCCGCCTGCGGGGGAAAATCGACATTTCCTCCAAGGCCGGAGAAGGCACCCGCTTCCTCCTGCGCCTGCCCCTGACCCTCGCCATTATCGACGGCATGGTGGTGCAGGTGGGCAGCGAACGCTACATCCTCCCCACCGTGGGGGTCCGGGAAACCCTGCGTCCTGCCCCCGAGGACTACTTCACTGTGCAACACCAGGGAGAGCTCATCCGGGTGCGGGAGCAGCTCATGCCGCTCCTGCGCCTGCACCGGCTTTTCGGGGTGGGCAACCCGGATGTGCCTCCCTCTGAGGCCCTGGTCATGGTGGTGGAGCACGAAGGGGAAAAACGGGCCCTCCTGGTGGACGACATCCTGGGCAAACAGGAGATCGTCATCAAGTCCCTGGGGTATTTTTTCAAAGACCAGCAAGGCCTGGCCGGCGGCACCATCCTGGGGGACGGCCGGGTGGGCCTGATCCTTGATCTGGCGGGACTCTTTCGCCTGGTATGCGCCACCTCTGATTTTTGAAAGCCAGACCGGCTGCACCCCCGTTGGTCTGCGAACCGGCGGGGTGCGCGGTTGCTGACCGGGACAACGGTTCCGGTGATCGAGAAAAGGAAGGACCAGTCATGAAATTCTCAGCCCGTGATATCCGCACCAAGATCATAGGCCTTTTTGTGATTTTTATTCTCCTGTTTACCGGGTTTGTTTTCCTGTGGGTTCTTCCCAGGACGAAGCAGGCCGTCATGCGGGTGAAGCAGGAACAGCTCCAGTATTTGGTGCAAAGCATGGTGAGCCTCCTCAATGACTATTATCAGGATGAGCAAAAAGGGAAACTGACCCGGGAGGCGGCCCAGCAGCGGGCCCTGGAGCGTATCAAAGAAATGCGATACGGGCCGGAAGGCAAGGATTACTTCTGGGTCAACGACTTCGGCCCCAAGATGGTGATGCATCCCTTCCGGCCTGATTTAAACGGCAAGGACCTGAGCGATTTTAAAGACCCCAACGGCAAGGCCCTGTTCGTGGAATTCGTCAAAACCTGCCGGGCCCAGGGGGCCGGCTTCGTGGACTATATGTGGCAGTGGAAGGACGATAAAAGCCGCCTCGTCCCCAAGCTGTCCTACGTCCAGACCTTCGCCCCCTGGGGCTGGATCATCGGCACCGGGGTTTACCTGAACGAAGTCATGGACGAACTGGCCTCCCTGCGTAATTCCCTGCTCATGGCCACGATCCCCCTGGCCCTGATAGTTCTGGGGTTGCTGATTTTCCCCATGCGCCAGTTGGGCCGCCTGCATTCGGTGGCCTCGGGATTGTCCGTTGCTTCTGAGGAAGTGGCCAGCGCCGCCGGCCGGATTTCGGGAGTGTCCCAGTCCCTGGCCCAGGGGTCCAGCGAGCAGGCGGCCTCCATAGAAGAGACTTCGGCTTCCCTGGAGGAGATGGCCTCCATGACCCGCACCAACGCGGACAACGCCCGCCAGGCCGACGCCCTCATGGGGGAGACCAGCCGGGTGGTGGACACGGCCAACACCTCCATGACCCGGCTCACCGCCTCCATGCAGGAGGTGTCCGCGGCCAGCCAGGAGACCGCCAAGATCATCAAAACCATTGATGAAATCGCCTTCCAGACCAACCTGCTGGCCCTGAACGCCGCGGTGGAGGCGGCCCGGGCCGGGGAGGCGGGCGCCGGCTTCGCGGTGGTGGCCGACGAAGTCCGGGCCCTGGCCATGCGGGCCGCGGAGGCCGCCAAGAACACCGCCTCCCTGATCGAGGGCACCGTAAACAAGGTCAAGGAGGGGTCAGACCTGGTCAACACGACCGCGGCCGCCTTCGCCCAAGTGGCGGGCAGCACCGGCAAGGTGAAGGAACTGGTGGCGGAAATCGCCGCGGCCAGCGGCGAGCAGGCCCAGGGGGTGGACCAGATCAACAAGGCGGTGACGGAAATGAACACCGTCACCCAGCAGACCGCGGCCAACGCCGAAGAGAGCGCCAGCGCCGCCGAGCAACTGAACGCCCAATCGGAACAGATGAAGGGGGTGGTGAAAGACCTGGTGGCCCTGATAGGAGGAGGCGCCGGCAATAATGGGCGCCTCTCCGGGCCGGTTCGGCCCCTGAATAGCTTCAACTCCCCCCTGGCCACAGCAAGGCGGGACCCCGGCGGGGGTCGGGCGCCTGCCACGTCCTTGACCCCTGAGCAGGTCATCCCCCTGGAGGACCAGGATTTTAAGGATTTTTAAAAAATTGGGCCGGGTCCGGACCTCACGGACGGTAACCTGAGCCGCGCCTGGAACTTTTATTTATATGACCCATGTGAGAGGGAGGAAAAATGATGTTTAAGCATATGAAACTAGGGACCAAGCTTCTCTGTGCTTTCGGTCTGGTATCCGTGATTGTCCTGATCTTGGGTTTGGTGGGCTATTACTCTGCCAACCGGAGCGTCAAGGCGGTGAACGAGCTCGGCGCAATGCGCCTGCCCGGCGTTAAAAGTCTGCTGATCATCGATTCGGAAGCGGAAAATATCCGCGCGAGTATGAGAACCCTGGCCATCCCAGGTCTGCCCAAGGAAGTCCGGGAGAGGCAGTACCGGAACCTGATAAAGTCCAGGGAGAGGTATGAAAAGGCCTGGAACCAATATGAGGCCTTGGACAAGACCCCGGAAGAGGCCGCGGTGTGGAAGGAGTTTGTGCCGGCCTGGAACGCCTGGCGGGAAGCCAACAACCAGGCGGTGGAACTGGCCAAAAAAGTGGACGCCCTCGGCATCGCCAATCCTGATGTTTTACTGAAGGATTTGGAACAATTCCAGAAAGATCACTACCTGCTGGTGATCAAGACCTTTGATTTGGTGCAAAGGGGGGTCCAATTTCAAGGGGGTGAAGACCACACCGCCTGCAACGCGGGGAAATGGCTGGCAAGCTTTAAGTGCAATAATCAGGCCCTCATGAGGGAAATGGAGGCCATCCGGGGTCCACACCAGCGCTTCCACGAAAGCATAAAGACAATCAAAGGTCTGGTGGCGGCAGGAAATAAGGAAGGGGCCCAGGCGGCGTTCCAGAGGGAAATGGTCCCCGCCATGGAGGAAACCTTCAGGCATTTCAACCAAATGGCCGCCGTTGCCAAGGAGGCGGTCACGGCTTTTGAACAGATGGGCCACTTTCTCCTGGGAACGGTTCTGGAAAAACAACATGCCGCCAAGGCGTTGCTGGACAAACTGGTGCAGATCAACTCCGAGGTGGCGGCCGCGGAAGTCCAAAGGAGCGTGGGCCAGGCAGCCTTCCAGAAAACCCTGTCCCTGGTCTCGATGCTTCTGGGCGTGGTCCTGGCTCTGATTCTCGGGATTTTCATCAGCCGGAGCCTGACCCGGACCATCTCCCACATTGTTTCCTCCCTGAATGAAGGTTCCGACCAGGTGGCGGCCGCGGCCACCCAGGTGTCCTCCGCCAGCCAGTCCCTGGCCCAGGGGTCCAGCGAGCAGGCGGCCTCCCTGGAAGAGACTTCGGCCTCCCTGGAGGAGATGGCCTCCATGACCCGCACCAACGCGGACAACGCCCGCCAGGCCGACGCCCTCATGGGGGAGGCCGCCCGGGTGGTGGACACGGCCAACACCTCCATGAGCGCCCTCATTCAGTCCATGCAGGAGGTGTCCGCGGCCAGCCAGGAGACCGCCAAGATCATCAAAACCATTGACGAAATCGCCTTCCAGACCAACCTGCTGGCCCTGAACGCCGCGGTGGAGGCGGCCCGGGCCGGGGAGGCGGGCGCCGGCTTCGCGGTGGTGGCCGACGAAGTCCGGGCCCTGGCCATGCGGGCCGCGGAGGCCGCCAAGAACACCGCCTCCCTGATCGAGGGCACCGTAAACAAGGTCAAGGAGGGGTCAGACCTGGTCAACACGACCGCGGCCGCCTTCGCCCAAGTGGCGGGCAGCACCGGCAAGGTGAAGGAACTGGTGGCGGAAATCGCCGCGGCCAGCGGCGAGCAGGCCCAGGGGGTGGACCAGATCAACAAGGCGGTGACGGAAATGAACACCGTCACCCAGCAGACCGCGGCCAACGCCGAAGAGAGCGCCAGCGCCGCCGAGCAACTGAACGCCCAATCGGAACAGATGAAGGGGGTGGTGGAAGACCTGGTGGCCCTGGTGGGAGGAGAAAACGGCGGCAGCAACGGGCATCGCTCTCTTGCGGCCCTGAAGGCGGCCGGCCTTAAGAACCGCCTGGCCAAGGGACGCCATACGCCGGGCCGGGAGCAGGCAGGCGGCAGGTTACCCAAGCCTGAGGAGGTCATTCCTTTAGAGGACGATAATTTTAAGGATTTTTGACCTTCGCACCGATACATCTCACAGAACCCAACTGGATGGGGGGGTATGGGTATATCACCCCCCCCTGGAAAAACTCTAAAAAGGAGACCTGACATGGGCCAGGCGGCGCGTGTACTAGACCAGGAAAGTCAGGCCCTTCACGATCTCGAGGGCAAATATCTTACCTTCACCCTGGCTGATGAGGATTTCGGCCTGGAAATCCTGAAGGTGCGGGAAATCATCGGCATGCTGGATATTACCGCCATTCCTCAAACCCCGTCATTCTTCAAAGGGGTCATCAATCTGCGGGGGCGGGTGATTCCCGTGGTCGATCTCAGGCTCAAATTCGGTCTGCCCACCATGGAGTACGGCGAGCGCACCTGCATTATCGTGGTGGAAGTGAAAACGGAAATGGGCCCCGTGCAGATGGGGGTGGTAGTGGACACGGTGTCGGAAGTGGTCAACGTCAACGGTGCGGACATCGAACCGCCGCCGTCCTTTGGCTCACGGGTGGACACCCGGTATATCCTGGGTCTGGCCAAGGCCCGGGGGAGCATCAAAATTCTTCTTGACATCGACCGGGTCATGGGAACACGGGATTTGGCCGTCCTTGAGGAGTTGGCATCCTAAGGCAAGGAGGACAGGGCGTGGTGCGTTTCCAGAGTGGTGCAGCCCGGAAGACGGAAAAGCGCGCCCCGGTGGCGGCTTCAGTTGCCGTCGAGTCCGGTCCGGAGCTTTCGGACAGCGATTTTTTTCGGTTCTGCCAACTGGTGCATCAGCATGCCGGCATCCACCTGACCTCCCAGAAGAAGGAGTTGGTGCGGGCCCGCCTCATGAAGATTCTCCGGCGTCGGGGGCTTGCCACTTTTCGGGATTATTATGATCTGCTGATGCAGGATAGCAGCGGCGTAGAACTCATGGGCCTCCTGGATGCCCTGTCCACCAACCAGACCGCCTTTTGGCGGGAGCCCAAACACTTTGAATATCTGGCCGCAGAAATCCTGCCGACCTGGATTGCGGAGCGCCATGGCCTCCTGAAGAAAAACCTCTGGAGCGCCGGCTGTTCCTCCGGCGAGGAGCCCTATACCCTGGCCATTCTCCTCTTACACGCCTTTCCCGGAGAGGACCTCTCCCAGGTGAAGATTCACGCGTCCGACCTCAGCACCCAGGTTTTGGCCCAAGCCGAGCGGGGCATCTACCCGCTTGGCCGGGTGGAACCCCTGCCTCCCGAGTGGCGGCGGCGATTTTTTCAGAGGGGGGTGGGGGAAAGGCAAGGGTTTGTCAGGGTCAAACCCGAGGTGCGCCGGCTGGTGCATTTTTTCCGCCTCAACCTCATGGACTCCTTACCCTTTCGGGAAAATATGGACATCATTTTCTGCCGGAATGTCATGATTTACTTTGAAAAAGAAACCCAGGTCAAACTAGTGGACAAATTTTACCAGTGTCTTAAGCCTGGGGGCTATTTGTTCATCGGGCATTCGGAGAGCTTGTGCAACCACCAGCATCAATTCAATTACGTCAAACCGACGATTTATCGGAAATAGGGGCTCGGAGGATGCAGGTTGTGGTGGGAGTCGCCGACATGAAGGTAAGCAACCAGCAAGGGGAGGTGCTGGTGACCCATGCCCTGGGCTCTTGCATAGGGGTTGCTATCTATGATCCCGCCGCCAAGGTTGGAGGAATCCTGCATTTCATGCTGCCGGATTCGACCCTGGACCCCCTGAAGGCCCAGGAACAGCCGCACATGTTCGCAGATACCGGTCTGCCCCTCCTTTTTCGGGAATGCTACCGCCTGGGGGCGCAGAAATCCCGCCTCCGGGTCAAGGTGGCAGGGGGCAGCCAGGTGCTGGGCAACCGGGAGTTTTTTCAGATCGGCAGGCGCAACTATGCGGCCCTGCGCAAAATCTTCCTGAAAAACAATGTATTGATCGATAACGAAGACGTGGGCGGCACCAAGGCCCGGACATTGTTTCTGGAAATCGCCACGGGCAATGTCTGGATCAAGGTCATGGGCCAAAACACAATAGAACTGTAGGTGGCGGGAACCATGAGCCTCGTACCCCAGGTGTTAAAATCCTTAAAGACCTTGCCCCCATTCCCCCTGGTGGCTCAACGGGCGCTATTGCTGCTCAACAAGTCCGAAGTGAGTATTCAGGAATTGGTGGACATCGTCAAATTTGACCCGGCAATCACGGCCAACGTCCTGCGCATCAGCAACTCAGCCTTCTTCGGTTTGCGCCGGGAGATCCATTCTCTGCACCAGGCCCTGTTGCTTCTGGGGACCCAGGAACTCCTGAAAGTCATCATAGCCAGCGGCGCCACCCGGCTTTTTTGCCGGGCCACCCCGGGGTATTTTCTTGATCGGCTGGGGTTGTGGCGGCACTCGGTGAGCGTGGCGCTCATGGCCGATCTCCTGGCCCGGGAACTGGACCATCCGGAACGGGCCACCGCCTTCACCGCCGGGCTCCTCCACGATATCGGCAAAGTAGTCCTAAGCCTCTATGTGGACCAGAAATTCACTGAGATCATGGAGGTGGTGGACGGCCGGGGGCTGTCCTTTCAGGCCGCCGAAAAAGAGGTCCTGGGCATCGACCATGCCCAGCTGGGGGGGGAGATGGCCCGGTTGTGGGATTTTCCCGACCGTTTGCGCCTGGTTATCAAATTGCACCACCTGGACAAGCCCGAGGCCTTTGCCGACGACATGGTCCTCCTGGTCTACCTGGCCGATCTTCTGGTCCTGATGTTCGGCCAGGATTTGGGAACCGACGGCCTGGCTTATGACGGCTATCCCGAGGTGCTCCGCCTCTTTCATCTGCGGGAACGCGATTTGGAGAAGATCCTGCTCAATTTCGGCAGCGCCTGGCAGGAAGCCCAGGTCTTCTTTGGTCTAATAGGGGGCGATGATGGCCTACAATGTGCTCATCGTGGATGATTCGGCCACCATGCGGGCCCTGGTGCGCAAGGTCCTGAAAATTGCCGGCCTTGAACTGGGGGAATGCTTCGAGGGGGCCAACGGCCGGGAGGCCCTGGAAATCCTGCAGCATAACTGGATCGACCTGGTTCTTTCGGACCTGCACATGCCTGAAATGGATGGGGCCGCCCTGGTGAAGGCCCTGCGGCAGAATCACCTGTGGCAGACTATCCCGGTGGTGCTCATTACCACGGAAGGTCGCCGGGAAGTCCTGGCCCCCTTTTTCGAATCAGGTGTCCAGGGTTATATCCGCAAGCCCTTCCGGCCGGAGGACATTAAAGAGCAACTCCAAACCATACTCGGGGAGGCTTGGGTGCCCAATGATAGAGAACTTGAAGGCTGCGACTTTTGAAGTCCTGGAAACCATGTTTTTCATCTTCCCGGAAAGCCTGGAGGAAGCCGCGACGCTCTTCCATGGTTCGGGGATCAGGGCCTGGGTGCCCGTGCAGGGACCCAAGAAATTCCGGATAGGTCTCACCATGTCGTTATCCCTGGCCCGGGAGATGGCTGCAAATTTCCTGGGGCTGGAAAAGGACGAAGTTTCCCCGGAAAGAATAGAAGACGTGGTGAAAGAAACCGCCAATATGGTGGCCGGCAGTTTCCTCAGAAGAGAAGAGGCTCCGGGAACCTTTAACCTGCAACCTCCGGAAGCCCGGCCCCTGGATCTGGACGGCGAAATCTGGAAGGGAAACGCCCACAATCTCCTGCTGGCCGTGGAAGACAGCGGCCTGGAGGTCTTCCTGGATACGTCCCACTAGGGAGTTCATAATTATTCTCCTTTTCGAGGGGAAGAAAGGCTGGATGGCATGAAACAATCAGGACACACGACCCGATGGCTCCCTCACCTCGGTGGCGTTTCATACTTCCCGCCTTTCTTCCCATATATCTTCCTGCCTTGCCAGGTCTCGGAATTATGGAAAAGCTTAAGGTCCTGATCGTGGATGATTCCGCCATCGTGCGAAAAATTTTCAGCGAGGTTCTCTCCCGGGAGCCTGACCTGGAAGTGGTGGGGACTGCCCCCGATCCTTATGTGGCCCGGGACAAGATCGTCCAGACCCGTCCCGATGTCATCACCCTGGATGTGGAAATGCCCCGCATGGACGGGCTCACCTTTCTAAAAAAAATCATGCACTATCATCCCCTGCCGGTGATCATTGTCAGCTCCTTGACACCCAAAGGCGGCAACATGGCCCTCGAGGCCCTGGAACTCGGAGCAGTCGAGGTGCTGGCCAAGCCGGGTACTGCCTTCTCTGTGGGAGACCTGGGCGTGGAACTGGCGGCAAAAATCCGGGCCGCGGCCCATATCCGCTTCGATGCCAAAAAATTCCGGGAAGCCGCCGCCAGACAAAAGCCGGCCAGCGTCCCCCCCCTGTCTCAAACCACCGACAAGATCATCGCCATCGGGGCCTCCACCGGGGGAACCGAGGCCATCAGAGAAGTTCTGCTTCGTTTGCCCCAGAATACCCCGGGCATAGTCATCGTCCAGCACATGCCCCCCAAGTTCACCACGGCCTTCGCCGAGCGCCTCAACCAGCAGTGCGCCATGGAAGTCAAGGAAGCCCAGGATGGCGATGCGGTCGTTACCGGCCGGGCTTTGCTCGCCCCCGGCAATTACCATATGCTCCTCAAACGCAGCGGCGCCCGCTACTATGTCCAGGTGAAGACCGGACCGCCGGTGCACCATCAGCGGCCCAGCGTGGATGTGCTCTTCAACTCGGCGGCGTTGAGCGGCGGGGCGAATGTCATCGGCGTGATCCTGACGGGCATGGGCGCCGACGGCGCCGACGGCCTCCTGGCCATGAAGGAAAAAGGAGCCTACACCATCGCCCAGGACGAGACCTCCTGTGTCGTTTTCGGTATGCCCAAAGAGGCCATAAAAAGAGGGGCCACCAACAAAGTCCTGCCTCTGACCCGCATCCCCGAGGAGATTCAACGGGTCCTGAACGGCAATTCTCTTTGACCCCCCCTCCCAGCCTCCCAGTGGTTCCCTCCTGCACCAATAAGGCCGAGCTTCCCTGCGATTGACAGAAAGGGGGATAACCAGTACCTTATTGCCTAGCTGGAACTTATTTTCTGGAGAGAATTTCTTGCTGAAATTAGTGGGCTTTGACTGCGACGGGGTCCTCTTTGATTCCCGGGACGCCAATATCGCCTTTTATAATGACATCCTGGAACGCTTCGGATTCCCCCCCATGGCTCCGCCGGCTGTGGATTACGTACATTCCCACACCTTTCAGGAATCCCTGGAGTATCTCTTCCGGGAGAGCCAGGTGCTGGAGGAGGTGCTGGATTTCTGCCGCACCATAGATTACCGGCGCTTTATTCCGATGATGGTGGAGGCTCCCTACCTGCGGGAATTTCTGGGGTTTCTGAGGAGCCGGTTTTACACCGCGCTGGCCACCAACCGCACCACCACCACCCGCGCGGTCCTTGACTACCATCGCCTGGCGGACCAGTTTGATTTAGTCATCTCAGCCATCGACGTAAGCCGGCCCAAACCCCATCCGGAGTCTTTCTGGCGCATCCTGGAACACTTCGGCCTCAATGCCGGCGAGGTTATTTATATCGGCGATTCCAAGGTGGATGAGGAATTTGCCAGGAACGCCGGGGTTCCCCTGGTGGCCTATAAAAACCCCCGCCTGCACGCGGACTTTCATCTGGAATCCTTCGCTGACGGCCCCACTTTGATACAGCGGCTGCTGGAATGAGCGGCTGCGTGGGTAAGAACCGGTAGCCCCTTACCCCCCGCCACCCCCTGGCTGGGTGGTAACCTGGCCGGGACAGTCGGGCCAAAGGCCAACCCACGAAGGGGTGGGCGGGCGGCGTGGGGGAGGAAGGGGCGGGTTTAAAACCGCTTGTGCTCCCTGGCCCCCGCAGTATTCTCTTTGCAGAACCAAAGAAGGTGGTGAAACTTCCGGGGAAAGGGTTGACTCTCAAAAAATTAACGAGATAATATAACAAGTTGAAACTGAGCCTGCTGGGCCAGTCACCATGACAGGAGGGTATCATGAAGAAATATCAGTGCCAGATTTGCGGCTACATTTATGATCCAGCCGAAGGCGACCCTGACAACAAGGTTCCCCCTCAAACTCCGTTTGAAAACTTGCCCGCTGATTGGGTCTGCCCCATTTGCGGCGCCACCAAGGACCAGTTTACCCCGGTAGATTGAGGCCAGTCTTCTCAGCCAATCTTGATCAAACATTTCAGGTACTTTTTTCATGGAAAATAATCAGCAGATGCCCGGGGTTGCGCCGGCCCAGGGGACTGTGCGCCCAAAAGCGCGCTGGCAAGAGTTTGGCGAGTCCGTTCTCATCGCCCTGGTTCTGGCCCTCATTATCCGGGCCTTTTTAGTCCAGGCCTTCTCCATTCCCTCCGGTTCCATGGAACCCACCCTCCTGGTGGGTGACTATCTCCTGGTGAATAAGCTGGCGTACGGAATTCGCAATCCCTTTACGAACAATGTCCTGATCCCCACCGGCACTCCCAAACGGGGCGACGTCATCGTGTTTATTTACCCCCAGAGCCCCGACAAGGATTATATCAAGCGGGTCATCGGCCTACCGGGGGAGCGGATTCAAATCATCAATAAGAAACTTTATATTAACGGGAAGGAAACGCAGGTCCCACCGCCGTCCGACAATCCCAATGCGCCCCACCCGGTTTATGCCGACCCGGAGATTACGCCCACCCAGAGGGACAATTTCGGGCCGGTGACGGTTCCCCAGGACTCCTATTTCGTCATGGGTGACAACCGGGACAGGAGCTATGACAGCCGCTTTTGGGGTTTCGTGCCCATGAAGGACCTGAAAGGCAGGGCCTTCATCATTTACTTCTCCTGGGCCGGGGATGGCCAGCCGCAATCCACTCTCATCCCCTCCCTGTTCAGGGGACTGGAAGGACTGATCTTCCAGCATTCCTGGAACAGCAAGGCTTTTCATGTGCGCTGGGAGCGAATCGGCAAAATCATTTACTGACAGAGGGCGCACATTGACACCGAAGTCTTTCCGGCGACGATAGCACGATAGGGTTTTTTTCATGCCGCTCCCTTTCACTTTCACCCTCCGGCGGGGCGCGTTCCGGGCACGGCTCACCCTGGGGTTACTTCTTTTCGTGGCGCTCCTGGCGGCGGTGGGGTGCGGTGCCAAACCGGAGCAGTCCCTGCCGGTTTTCGCTTCCCCTGACTCACCCCGGTTGCGGCATATGGTGGCCGGCCTCGAGACCGGCTTGGCTCCCCGGCGGCTGAAGGTGGTGTCCGTCCCTGAATTCGGCCCCGCAGGGGATAAGGCCTTGCGCCGCCTTCGGGCCGAACACCCTGCTCTGCTCCTGGTTCTGGGGAGCCCTGCCCTGATCAGGGTGGCGCCGGTGGAAAAAGTTACCCCGGTGGTTTTCGCCATGGTAGCCAATCCGTACGTCACCGGGGCCGCCGATACTCCCGAGCATCCTGAGATTCACCAAAAAAACATCACCGGCATTGCCACGCCGCCACCGGTGAGAGCGGCCCTGGAACATGGGGCGAGCCTCCTGGGGACCGGCACCTGGGGAATGCTCTATGACCCCAGCGAGGGCCAGGCCGTGGAGGTAGCCAGACTTTTCACCGGCCTGGCCCCCCGGTTCGGCATTACTCCCCTGACCGCAACCTCCACCCAGGCCTCCACGGATCAGCCGGCCCTGCAGAAACTCCTGTCCAGGGGGGCGCAGGTATTGTATATCCCGCCTACGGCCAGCGCCGCCCGCTATGCCCCCCTGGTCCTTTCCTGGGGCCGGGAGCGCCAGGTCCGGGTGGTGAGCAGTCAGGCGGAGGTGAGCCACCAGGGGGCCATCCTCTGGGTAGCCCTGGATTATAAGGCCTTAGGGGAAGAAGCCGCCCGCCTGGCCAAGCGCATCCTGGCCGGAGAAAACCCGGAAAAAATCCCCATTTCCGAAAAAATGCCCCTGCAGGTGGAAGCGGACGAGAGCCTGAGCCGCTATTGGAGCGGCTATCCCGGCGTTTCCCGGAGGCCGGAATAACATGACAATCCCGGCAAAAAATGGTATCCCTTCCCTACTGACCAGGAGTTGATTCTGTCCTTTTGGGCCATGAGGAGGACCTGGCATGACGCTTCCTGCGGCGCTCGATCCCTCGACCTGGAATCCCGCTCTCAACATAGTCTCGTATCGGTTGGATAATGGCCTCACCCTGATGGTGCTCCCGGACCAGTCGGTGCCGGTGGTTTCCCTGCAGATGCATTATCACGTCGGCTCCAGAAACGAGCTGCCCGGTATCACCGGCATCAGCCATCTCTTCGAGCATCTCATGTTTCGGGGGACCGAAGAGCTGGGCCCCGAGGAGTTTGCCCGTCTGCTCCAGGCCAAAGGCGGCGAGATCAATGCCTTCACCACCAAGGACCACACCTCCTATTTTGAGAACCTGCCCTCCGAGCATCTGGAGTTGGCCCTGCGCCTTGAGGCCGACCGCTTAAGCCACCTTAAGCTGGACGATGAGAATTTCCACACTGAGCGGGAAGTGGTGATCAGCGAAAGGAAGCTCAGGAGCGTGGACAGTCCTTTCGGCCTGGTGGAGGAGCAACTATATTCGACGGCCTTTACCCAACATCCCTATTCCTGGCCGGTAATCGGCTGGGACCAGGACCTGCGCCGCATGACCCTCACTGATTGCCTGGCCTATTACCGGACTTACTATCATCCGGGAAACCTGACCGTGGTCATCGCCGGGGACGTGGTTCCCGAAAGCGCCCGGGATTTGGTGGACAGGTATTTCGGGAACCTCTCCAGTCCTGGTTCTCCTGTCTTCCCCAAGATCACGGAGCCTCCCCAACGGGGTGAGCGCCGGGCGGTGTTCAAGAAGGTCTCCCAAGTGGAGACCTTGGTCGCCGGCTTCCACACCGTTGGTTTGGACCACCCCGACATTTACCCCCTGACCCTGCTGTCGGTGATTCTGTCGGTGGGCAAGGCCAGCCGCCTGTATCAGGAGTTTGTGCGTTCCGGCCGGGTTGCCGATTTGGAGGCCTACCTGGCCCCGCCGCCCTGGTCGAGTCAGGACCCCGACCTCTTCGTCTTCCGGGCCGTAGCCGCACCCGGCACCGACCTGGCCAGACTCGAAGTCGATGTCTGGGATTCCCTGGAGCGCCTTCGCAAAGACGGAGTGGAGAAAAGCGAGCTGGCCCGCGCCAAGAAGATTCTCAAGGCTCAGACAATCCAGGGCCTGGCCAAAAATTTCTTCCGGGGTCTGCTGGTCGGTCTTTTTCACATGAAAACCGGGGATGCCCAGCGGGTCAACCATATCCTGGACTTTTACGAAGCCGTGACCCAGGACGACTTGGTGCGGGTGGCCCGGCAGTACCTGCGGGAAGACAACCGCACCGTGGTTACCTTGAAACCCGTTTCTGCCATAGAAAGCGAGGCCTTGGGGCCGTTGGCATAATCCTTGAAGTTTAGCGGGGGAGGGCAGGCAGGGGCGGATTGAAAACCCGACCGTGCTCCCTGGCCCTTTCTCCAAGACCATTCGATCCAAGGACTACCTATGACCGGACAAGTTCCCCCCATTTATCAGGTTGGCCTGCCCACCGGTTTGCGGCTGTTGGGCGTGGAATATGAGCGGGTTCCCTGGATAAGTATCACCTGTATGGTGAAGCGGGGCGCCGAGACGGACCCCGCCGGCCGGGCAGGCGTGGCCGATTGGACCGCCGAATTCCTCACGCTGGGCACGGCGAAACGCTCCCAGCGCCAACTGGCCGACGACGTCGAGTCTTTGGGGGCGGTCCTTTCGGCCCGGGCCGAATATGATGCCACCTACATCTCGCTGGAAGGTCTGGCCGAGGACTTTCCCGTCCTCATGGCGACCCTGGCCGAGGTGGTGCAAACACCCGGCTTTCCGGAGCAGGAATTTCCTTTGCTCCTGGAGCGTCGCCGGGCCGAGTTGACGCAACTCCTTGACGATCCCCGGGAGGTGGCCACCCGCCGTTTCCGCCGCCTGTTTTTTGGAGAGGCCCCGTATGGCCACGCGGTGCGCGGGGAGTTGGAAAGCCTGGACACTTTGAATCTTGCGGATCTTACCAGCCATTACCGCCGGGAATTCGCCTCCGGAGTCACAAGCCTCGTGGTGGTGGGCATGGTGCCGGGCAACCGGGTGGAAGAAGAAGTTCGCCGTTATTGGGAGGCCTGGCAGGGAGGCGGCCCGGCAAGTTCCGCCTACACCACGGCTCCTCCCCGTCTGGCCGCTCCCGGCCTTTACCTGTTGGACCGGCCCGAGCTGACCCAAAGCGAAATTCGCCTGGGCCACCTGGGCCTGCCCCGGCATCATCCCGATTTCTTCCCGCTGCGCCTGGCCAATTACATCCTCGGAGAAGGGGGCTTTTCTTCCCGCCTCATGGCCCGCATCCGCTCCGACCTGGGCTATACCTACGGCATCCGCAGCCGCTTCCATTTCCGCCGGGCCCCGGGCCCCTTTACCATTACCACCTTCACGCCGGCGGAAAACACCGCTGAGGTGGTGCGGGAGATCAAAGGGGTAGTGCGGGACGTCCGGGACAATGGCGTCACGGCCCAGGAATTGGCCGATGCTCAGAGCTATTACGTGGGCCATTTTCCCCAGGGGCTGGAAACCGCCCGCACCATCGCCCAACAGGTCCTCGCCATTGACCTTTATGACCTGGGGCTGGATTACCTTTTGCACTATTGTGAAAAACTCCAGGCGGTCACGCTGGAAGCCGCCCGGCAAGCGGCTCACACCCATCTCCACCCCGAGGCCCTGGTGACCCTGGTGGTGGGACCCGCCCACAAATGCCTCAAGGGCCTTGAGGACCTCGGAGCGGTCACCATCCTTGAGGGAAATTAAGCTTATTTTTTTTATTGACAAATTTCTTGTGATGGTATGAGATAACACAGATATTTGTGAAAAAAAGGATAAGCCCTTTGGGGACCATCTAAGTCAGGAGGAGAATTTAATGCACAAAACCCCACTGTTGGATCAATTGGAATCCGGTCCATACCCCAGCTTCGTGAAAGACCTGAAAAGGTTGGCCGCCACGAAGCCCCAGGTCGACGACCTGTTGGGCCAACTCGAAAGGTCTTATAAGGAGAAGATCACCCACTGGAAGCACGGCGGCATCGTGGGCGTCCTGGGATACGGTTCCGGCATCATCGGCCGCTACTCCGATCTGCCTGACGAATTCCCTGGCCTGGAGCACTTTCACACCATGCGGATCAACCAGCCCTCCGGCTGGTACTACAGCACCCAGGCCCTGCGGGAGCTCTGCGACATCTGGGACAAGCACGGCAGCGGCGTGTTGAATGTGCACGGCGCCACCGGCGACATGGTCTTCCTGGGGACCCGCACCGAAGAACTGGAACCCTGCTTTGAGGCCCTCACCGCCAAAGGTTGGGACATCGGCGGTTCCGGTTCGGCCATGCGCAGCCCTTCCTGCTGCCTGGGTATGTCCCGCTGCGAATGGTCCATGTACGACACCATGGAGGCCTGTTATCAGCTGACCCAGGAATTTCAGTTCGACCTGCACCGGCCCTCCTTCCCCTATAAGTACAAGCTGAAGTTTTCCGGCTGCCCCAATGACTGCGTGGCTTCGGTGGCCCGGTCCGACATGTCCATGATCGGCGTCTGGAAAGACGATATCCGCATCGACCAGTCTGCGGTAGCGGCCTATGCCGGCGGCGAATTGAAGCCCCGGGGCGGCGGCGCCAACGTTGACAAGATTGATATCAAGGCCGATGTCACCGATCTGTGCCCCACCGGTTGCATGAGCTATGACGGCAAGAAACTTACGATCGACAACAAGAACTGCAACCACTGCATGCACTGCATTAACATGATGCCCCAGGCGCTGCGGCCCGGCACCGATAGGGGCTGCACCATCCTGCTCGGCTCCCACGCCCCCATCCTGGAAGGCGCCCAGATGAGCTGGGTCATCGTGCCCTTTATGAGAATGGAAGAGCCCTTCGATGAACTGAAGGAACTCACCTCCAATATCACGGAATGGTGGTCTGAGCACGGCAAGAACCGGGAGCGGGTCGGCGAACTCATCATGCGCATGGGCATGCGGAACTTCCTGGAGGCCGTCGGTCTGCCGCCGGTGCCCCAGACCGTGCGAGTACCCCGGGCCAACCCCTTCTTCTTCTGGCACCAGTCCGACTTCGACGCCGAAGCCGCCGGCCGGAAATATTACACCACCAAGTAAGAAAAAATCTGCGAAATCAGGTTTACCAACCTGGATAATTGAGGAGGACTTACGAACATGGCTGAACGGCTTACCGATATTGGCCCCCCACATTACAGCAAATTCCTGCCGCCCGTCATCAAAGAGAATTACGGCAAATGGAAATATCATCAAATCCTGGAGCCCGGGGTTTTGGTCCATGTCTCTGAAACCGGCGCGGAACTCTATTCGGTGCGTGTCGCCTCCCCCCGGCTCATTACCACGCTGCAAGCCCGGGAATTGTGCGATATCGCCGACAAATATTGCGGCGGCTATCTGCGCTTCACCAGCCGCCACAACTGCGAATTCCTGGTCTCCGACAAGGCCCAGTTGGAACCCTTGAAGGCCGAGTTGGCCAAACGGGGCATCCCCAAGGGTGGTACCGGCCACTCCGTCACCAATATCGTCCACACCCAGGGTTGGATCCATTGCCATACCCCGGCCATCGATGCTTCCGGCGTCGTCAAATCCGTCATGGACGACCTGTTCGAATATTTCGGCAGCCACAAACTGCCGGCCCAGGTCCGCATCTCCCTGGCCTGCTGTCTGAACATGTGCGGCGCAGTGCACTGCTCCGACATCGCCATCTGCGGCGTGCACCGCACCCCGCCCAAGGTGCAGCACGAAAAACTGAGAAACCTGTGCGAAATTCCCACCACCATCGCGGCTTGTCCCACTGGCGCCATCCGGCCCCATCCGGATAAGAACCTGAAGAGCGTCACGGTGAACGAAGAACGCTGCATGTACTGCGGCAACTGCTACACCATGTGCCCGGCCATGCCCTGCTTCGACGAGGAAAAAGGCGGCGTGGCCCTGCTGGTGGGCGGCAAGGTTTCCAATGCCAAGCATGCGCCCATGTTCTCCCGTTTGGCGGTGCCTTACATCCCCAATAATCCGCCCCGTTGGCCGGAAGTGGTGCAAACCATCCGCAAGATTCTCATCAAGTACGCCGAAGGCGCCAACAAATGGGAACGCGTGGGCGAATGGGTCGAGCGCATCGGTTGGGAAAAGTTCTTCGAGGTCTGCGATATTCCTTTCACCTATCAACATATTGACGACTACAAGTTCCAGGCGTATGATACTTATAGGACGTCGATGCACTTCAAATTCTAAGCAGGTGGTTGAAAATGGCATTACCAAAAGCAGAACTTGTAGAGTATATGTACAAGATGGTGGAAGCCGCCAAGGGCAAAAAACAGCTCAAGGCCATGGACCTGCAGAAGGCCGTGCTCAAAGAGCATCCTGATCAGAATAAAAACGAGATCAAGATGGCCATCAAAGAGCTTATCGACAGCGGCCGGTGCGTCTACACGTACTTCGGCGGCAGCTTCATCGAGTGCCCTCGGGTGGAAGGCGCCGCAAAGCACTAATGTCTCGGTCCTGTCCCCGATTGCTCCTGACAGCTCTGCGGGGTGGGGCCGGTAAGACCACCTTGACACTGGGGCTCCTGGCCGCCTGGCAGGCCCAGGGGCGAACCGTTGTACCCTTCAAGAAAGGGCCGGATTACATCGACCCTGCCTGGCATTCCCTGGCAGCGGGCAGCCCCAGCCATAACCTGGACCCCTTCCTGATGGAGGGGGATCAGATTGTCGCATTGGTTTCACGTCACGCCCAGGCCGCGGATGTCCTCATCATCGAGGGCAATCGCGGCCTTTTTGACGGCCTCGACGCTCAGGGGACCTACAGCACCGCAGAACTGGCCAAGCTTCTGGCAGTACCCGTGGTCCTGGTTTTGGACTGCACCATGACTACCCGGACCGCGGCAGCCATGGTGCTGGGATGTCAGCACTTCGACCCCCAGGTGAACCTGGCCGGGGTGATCCTGAACCAGGTGGCCCGGCCCCGCCACGAAGCACTGCTCAGAGGCACCATCGAGCATTACTGCAAGGTCCCGGTGCTGGGGGCCGTGCCTCGTCTCAAGTGCGCGGTCTTTCCCGAGCGCCACATGGGGCTGGTGCCGCCGCCGGAACACCGGGCCGCGGTGCGTGCCGTGCAGGCCGCTCAGGATTTAGCCGAGCGCTACCTGGACCTCCCCGGACTCTGGGAGGCGGCCCTCCAGGCCCCGCCCCTGCCCGCCGCCACCCGGCCCCTCTATCCCGACACCGATCCCCTCCTCGGGGTGCGTATCGGGGTGGTCCGGGACCCGGCTTTCCAGTTTTATTATCCTGAAAATCTGGAGGCCCTGGAGCATGCCGGAGCACGCCTGATTTTCATAAACGCCCTGGCCGACTCGGAACTGCCGCCGGATATTGATGCCCTCTATCTGGGCGGCGGCTTTCCAGAAACCAATGCCGCGGCCCTGGCGCACAACGAGACCTTCCGGACCTCGGTCCGCCGGTCCGCCGACCAGGGTCTGCCCATCTATGCTGAATGCGGCGGTCTCATGTACCTGGGAAAATCCATCCAGACCCTCCAGGGAGAATCTCACCCCATGGCGGGGGTGTTGCCATACGACTTCATCATGGGAAAAAGCCCCCAGGGACATGGTTACACCGCCCTGGAGGTGGAGGGTGAAAACCCCTACTTTCCCCCCGGCACTCTTCTCAAGGGACATGAATTTCACTATTCCCGTCTCGATCCGGAGCCGGCTGCCGATGCCAACCTGGTTTTCCGCATGACCCGCGGCGCCGGCATCTGCGGCCACCGCGATGGCTTCGTCTATAAAAATGTTCTGGCCACTTACACCCACCTGCACGCCCTGGGGTCTCCGGACTGGGCCCCGGCCCTGGTGCGCCGGGCCCAGGAATACCAACGCTGGCGGCTGACCGCCGGAACCCTGGAACGCCTTCCCGAACCTTCCTCCCCTCCGGCTTCTGCCGCCAAGTCCCGGAAGAAAATGCTGGGGTGATTTTTTCATTGACAAGGCAGGTGGGTTTTAATATACGAAAAGTTGAAGCGAACCCTTGTGAAAAAATGCATAAACCTGCTTCCGGCAGGATCGCATGCTCCCCTGGGGGTCCAGGGGTTTTTTGCGGGGAGATATCTTCTGTAACTGAGAACTTAGCCAATTTTTAAAGGAGGAAAACTATGTCTTGGCATGTAGAAGTGGATGAAGACAAATGCACCGGTGATGAGGAATGCGTTAATGTTTGTCCGGTGGGCGTCTTTGAAATGAAGAATGGGAAAGCCAATCCGGTGAACGAAGAAGAGTGTTTAGGCTGCGAGAGCTGTATTGAAGTGTGCCCTTCCGGGGCCATCACGGTAACCGAAGTGTAAGCACACTTTTTCAAGGCAAACGAAAATCCCGGTCTGCAAGAGGCCGGGATTTTTTTCTGGCCGTGGTTTCAAGGTGCACGAATAAAACCGAAAACAGTATGACTAATCCTCCTCGTCCGTCCCCTCCCGGCAGGAATGGCACTGTTTTAACTGGATCAATTCCTCGGGGGCTGCGTCCCGCACTTCCAGGACCTTGACTTCATAATAAAGATCCTGGTCGGACAGGGGATGGTTGAGGTCCAGGACCACGCTGTCTTGCCGCACTTCCTTGATAACCAGCGGATGCTCGGGGGGGAAAGGCAGGAAGCTGGGCAGAACCTTCTGCCCCACCTGTAATTCAATGTCAGAAGCGAAGCGCTTTTTGCTCCATACCTGCACATTATCCGGGTCGTAAGCGCCAAAAGCCTCCTGGTACGGCACCACGAACTTCACCAGGCCCTGCTCGGGGGATAACCCCCAGAGCCGCCGCTCCAGGCCCGGCAGCACTTCGCCGCAACCTGCCACAAAAACCAGGCGTTCCGGCTTCTCAGCCGACCCCCGGATGAATTCACCATTTTCAAGCGTGAGACGATACTCCAGGCAGACATACTTATCCTGGGAGATAACGGACATAACTTTCTCCTTCGGCTTTCATCAGAAAACGATATGCTGTGGTTGACATTCCCGCCCCCGGCAAAATACAACCGCGGGCGGCTGTTCTGCATGATTTTCTCAGGTATCTCATGATATAATACCACGTGGAGGTGCAATTCTTCAAGGTATCATGATCCGCAAAGCCAAGCTTCAGGAAATTCCGGAAATCTACCGTCTGCTGGCGGAGTGCTCCGGTCAGTGGAACGTTCTGCCCCGTTCCCTGGCCGAACTCTACAGCTTTGTGCGGGATTACTTCGTATACCGGGAAGATGGCCATGAGGCTATCCTGGGCGTGGCCGCGCTGCACGTTTTCTGGGAAAATCTGGGCGAGATCCGCTCCGTCATAGTCGCTCCGGATCACCAGGGCCGGGGCATCGGCAGCCAATTGGTCGCAGGCTGCCTGGCGGAAGCCCGCACCCTGGGGCTCGAACAAATCTTCGTCCTCACCGACTGCCTCGACTTTTTCCGGCGGTTCGGTTTCCAGGAGTTTCCCCGGGAAAAGCTTCATCCCAGGATCTGGGCGGATTGCGTCAAGTGCGTGAAATTTCCCGATTGCGATGAGGTCCCCATGGTGCTGGAGTTAACGGACACCCCCTGATAACCCCAGCCTGACAAAATTCTCATTTTAACCGAAGCCTGCAAGGATATATCTAAAATATATGTTTGACTTTATTCTGAAAAAAACCTTTGGCAGCAAAAATGACCGTGAACTTAGGCGCCTGGCTCCCCTCGTGGATCGCATCACCTCCCTCGAGCCTGAGATGCGCAAGCTGAGTGACGCGGAGCTTGCCGCCAAGACGCCCCACTTCAAGGAGCGTCTGGACCGGGGAGAACCCCTGGACGATCTTCTCCCCGAGGCCTTTGCCGTAGCCCGGGAGGCCTCGCTGCGGGTCCTGGGAATGCGGCCTTTCGATGTGCAGCTCATCGGCGGCATCGTTCTTCACCAGGGGAAAATCGCCGAAATGAAAACCGGTGAAGGCAAAACCCTGGTGGCGGTGCTCCCCGCCTACCTCAACGCTCTCACCGGCAAGGGCGTGCATATCGTCACGGTGAACGATTACCTGGCCCGCCGGGACACCCGCTGGATGGGAGGCATCTTCAACTTCCTGGGTATGCGGGTGGGCACCATCGTCCACGGTTTAAGCGACGAGGAACGCCGCTGGGCGTACAACTCCGATGTCACCTACGGCACCAACAACGAATTCGGCTTTGATTACCTGCGGGACAACATGAAATTCGCCCTGGAAGAATACGTCCAGCGGGAATTCCATTATGCCATCGTGGACGAAGTCGACTCCATCCTCATCGACGAGGCCCGCACCCCCCTGATTATTTCAGGCCCGGCGGAGGAGTCCACCAACCTTTACTATATCTTGAACAAGGTGGCCCAGCAGTTGAAACGGGATCAGGACTTTACGGTCGATGAAAAGGCCAGAAGTGTCCTCATCACCGAAGCAGGCGTGGCCCACGCCGAAAAAATTCTGAACATCGATAACCTGTATGATCCCCGCAACATCGAGGTGCTGCACCACTTGAACCAGGCGTTGAAGGCCCACCAGCTCTTTCAGCGGGATGACGAATATATTGTCAAGGACGGCCAGGTCATCATCGTGGATGAGTTCACCGGCCGCCTCATGCCGGGCCGGCGCTACTCCGACGGCCTCCACCAGGCCCTGGAAGCCAAGGAAGGGGTGCGCATCGAAAATGAGAACCAGACCCTAGCCACCATTACCTTCCAGAACTACTTCCGCATGTACGACAAGCTGGCCGGCATGACCGGCACCGCCGACACCGAAGCGGAGGAATTCAAAAAGATCTACAATCTGGACGTGGTGATCATCCCCACCCACAAAAAAATGATCCGGGTGGACCACCCGGACGTCATTTACCGGACTGCTGAGGAGAAATTTCTTGCTGCGGTGGAGGAGATCAAGGAGTGTAACCGTCGCGGCCAGCCGGTGCTGGTGGGCACCACCTCCATCGAAAAATCGGAGCATCTGAGCAAGCTCCTGAAACGGGAAGGCATCAAGCACGAAGTGCTGAACGCCAAGCACCATGAAAAAGAGGCGGAGATCGTGGCCCAGGCCGGGCAGCTCGGCCATGTCACCATCGCCACCAATATGGCCGGCCGCGGCACCGACATCGTCCTGGGCGAAGGGGTGGTGGAGCGGGGCGGCCTGCACATTCTTGCCACCGAGCGCCACGAAGCCCGGCGTATCGACAACCAGTTGCGGGGACGCGCCGGCCGTCAGGGGGACCCCGGGTCATCCCGGTTCTACCTGTCGTTGGAGGACGACCTGCTCCGCATCTTCGGCTCCGACCGCATCAAGGGCCTTATGGGCAAACTGGGGATGGACGACGGCGAACCCATCGAGCACCGCATGGTGTCGAACGCCATTGCCAAAGCCCAAATGCGGGTGGAATCTCATAACTTCGATATCCGCAAACACCTCCTGGAATACGATGACGTCATGAACCAGCAGCGGGAGGTGATTTATGCCCAGCGCCGCCAGATCCTGGGGGGGCAGAATCTCAAGGAAGATTTCCTGGACATGGTGGCGGAGCTGGTTGACGATCTGGTGGCGGAGTATATCCCCGACAATACCGTGGAGGAAATAGACCTCACGGCTCTTAAGACCGCGTTCCAGCGCCAGTTCGGCTTTGTGCCCGATTTATCGGAGCAGGGCAACGGCGACTGGTCCGAATACCTCTTCGAGAAAGTGCGGGAGCGTTATGAAGCCAAGGCCCAGGAGATAGGCCCGGAATTCTTTGAGCACCTGCAGCAAATGGTCATGCTCCAGATTGTGGACAACCACTGGAAAGACCACCTCCTTTCCATGGACCACCTCCGGGACGGCATCGGCCTCAGGGGCTACGCCCAGAAAGACCCCTTGCGGGAATATCAACGGGAAGGGTACCAGACCTTCATGGACCTGGTGCACCGCATCAAGGAGGATACGGTGGGCACCGTTTTCCACCTCCAGGTGCGTCCCCATCAAGAGGTGCCCGAGGAGGCCCGCCCGGCCCAGCAACAGATGGTTTACAGCCATGGAGACGGCGGGGAAAGCCCCCGGCCCGTGAAGCGGAAAAATGGGAAAGTAGGCCGCAACGACCCCTGCCCTTGCGGCAGCGGCAAAAAATACAAGAAGTGCTGCGGGAAGAACTGATTTGCGGGGGAAGGGGCTGGGGGTCGAAGGACCCCTGTCCTTCTCCAACCTCCTCTCTGCCAACCCCATGTTTTGAAAGTTCTTTGATGAACAAAAGCCCTCTCAAAAAAGCACTCCAGCAGTTTTATACGGCCTCGGCGGACGCCATCTCCATGGTCGAGGTGCCACCCCTCCATTTTCTCAAGGCTGAGGGCCAGGGCGATCCCAACACCTCCCCGGAGTTCCAGTCGGCTGCGGAAACCCTGTTCCGGCTCTCCTGCACCCTCAAGTTGCTGCTGAAAAAGGAGCAGGGGCTGGACTGGACGGTCATGCCCCTTGAAGGTCTGTGGTCCGCCGAGGATATGATAACTTTTCTTGAAGGCCGCCAGGGTGTATGGCAGTGGACCCTCATGATCCTGCAGCCTGATATTGTTACCGGGGAAGCCGTGGGCCGGGCCGTGGAGCTGGCGCGGAGCAAAAAGGGGGCCTCGCCCCTGTATGACACCACCTTCGGCCGTCACACCGACGGTCAATCCGTCCAGATTCTGCACGAGGGGCCGTACGCCGGGAAAGCCGCCACCATCGCCCGCCTGCACCGGTTTATCCGGGAGAAGGGGTATCACTTCGCAGGCCCCCTCCACGAGATTTACCTGAATGATCCCCGGCAGACCGCGCCTGAGAAGATGAAAACCATCTTGCGCCAACCCGTCTCTCTGGAGGTCCAAAAGTGATAGTGACAGGATTTCAGGCTGCGGGGCTCGCAGCCGGAATAAAAAAACACGGGGGACTGGACCTGGCCCTGATTGTGGCGGACAACCCCGCCCAAGCTGCCGGGGTCTTCACTAAAAACCGGGTGAAAGCCGCCCCGGTGTTGCTCAGCCGGCGCCGGTTGCGGTCGGGACAGGCGCAGGCCATCCTGATCAACAGCGGCAATGCCAATGCCTGCAACGGCCCTCGGGGCAAAGAAGATGCCCGCAGCCTCACCCGGCAAACCGCCAGACTCCTCGGCATCCCGGAGACCTCAGTCCTGGCGGCATCCACCGGCGTCATCGGTCAGCCCCTGCCGGCAGACCGCATGAAGGCGGCCCTGCCCGAACTGGCCTCCCGCCTGCGTCCGGAAGGCCTCACCGAGGCCGCAGAAGCCATTTTGACGACGGACACCAAGGCCAAGACTGCCGTTATTCAGGAAAAGCTCTGGGGGCAGACAATCACTCTGGCCGGGATGGCCAAAGGCGCGGGCATGATCCACCCGGACATGGCCACCCTGTTGGCCTTTGTGGTCACGGACGCGGCCATTGATGCCGCGGTCCTGAAAAACCTTCTCTTTACCGCGGTGGACCAGAGTTTCAACCGCATCACCATCGACGGCGATACTTCCACCAACGACACGGTGCTGCTGCTGGCCAGCGGCCGGGCTGGCCATCCCCCGGTGACGGAGGTGACCGCGGCAGCACCATTCGGCCGGCTTTTGACCCGGCTGCTTGCCGATCTCGCCCAACAACTCGTGGCTGACGGAGAAGGCGCGACCCGGGTCTATCGGGTGGTAATACGGGGCGCAGGCTCTCTTCGGGAGGCCCGCCAGGCTGCGGCCACCGTGGCCACCTCACCCCTGGTGAAGACGGCCATGGCGGGTGCGGATGTAAACTGGGGCAGGATCATGGCGGCCCTGGGGCGTTCGGGAGCCCGCTTTGACCCGGAGCGGGTCAGCATCGCCTTTGGACCGCAGGTGATCGTGGAAAACGGTCTTGGGAAAGGCGAAGCGGCCGAAGCTGAGGCCAGAAAGCTCATCCTGGCCGGGCCGATCACTGTCACCATCGATCTGGGCGCCGGGACTTTCCAGGACTTCTACGACACCTGCGACTTCACGGAAGATTATATCCGCATCAATGCCAGCTATCGCAGTTAATGTGGCAGCCTTTCCTTGCAGAGCATAATCGATATTCATCTCCGGCGCCACGGATTGTCGAGTCTGGGCGAACGCAGACTGCAGCCTGCGGCTGCATTGCGCCAGAAGTTCAATGATTATCGGCTGTTAAAAATCAGCATACTCTTCTGCCGGCGGCTCGTTCACCGGCTGCTGCGGCTGGACTTTTTTGATTGCCGCCGGCCGCGCTGAGCGCGGCGGGGCGCTGCCATCCACCAGGGAAGCAACCTCCACGATTATATCCCGCAGGCGTTCTGCCTGACTCTGGAGTTCGGCGGCGGCACTGGCGCTCTCTTCGGCGTTGGCGGCGTTCTGTTGCACCACGCGGTCGATTTCCTGCACCGCCTTGTTCACGTGCAGGATTCCCTGGGCTTGTTCTTTGCTGGCGTTGGCGATTTCCCCCACCAGGCTGTTTACTTTTTTGGCCGACTCTCCCATGTCATAGAATTTGGTAAGGGTCTCCTGGATATGCACCGATCCCAGCTCGATCTGCCGGGCCGTTTCGCCGATAAGATTATCCGTGGTCTTGGCAGCTTCCGCCGCCCGCATGGCCAAGCTCCGCACTTCTTCGGCCACGACCGCAAAGCCGGCGCCGGCCTGTCCCGCCCGGGCCGCTTCCACCGCGGCATTCAAGGCCAACAGGTTGGTCTGAAAGGCAATCTCGTCAATATTTTTAATAATTTTCTTGACAGACTCCCCGGAAGCGGAAATCGATTCCATGAACTCCTTGGTGGCCCGTATGGACTTGTGGACCTCCCGGGTTTTCTCATGGGTCTGGAGCACCAACTGATTGCATTCCCCGGCGTTCATGGAGTTCTGCTGCACCAGGGCCGACAATTCCTCGAGGGAAGCAGTGGTTTCCTCCAGAGAGGCCGCCTGCTGGGCGGAGCCTGTGGCCAGAGAATTGCTGGCGCTGGACACCTGGAGGGAAGCCGCGGCCACCTGCTCAGAGCCTTCCCCCAGACCGGAGATGATTCCCCTTAAGGTCCGGGTGAGGCTCTTCACCAGGAGAAGGGAGACGAGAAGACCTGCAAGAATGGCAAACACGGCCCCACCACCGATAAGGAGGCCGGCTGTGGCCGCTTGGGATTCCATGGCCGCCTTCTGATTACGCAGGGCCGTGTCAACTTCCTGCAACAGTGCCCGGGCCCCGCTGACCATATTCCTGTCCGCCTGGTCCAGCAGGCGTTTGGTGTCCGGGGCGTTCTGTGTGTCCTGTTGTCGGGCTGTCACATAGCGGTTAAAAGCAGCATCATACAGCCCCAGGGCTTCCTGGATATGGTCAAAGCTTGCCTGGCTGGCCTGATCAGGCATGGCGCGCCGGCCTGCCGCGACCAGGTCCCTGATGGTCTTGATGGAACGAGCCACCTGGTCCAGATATTCCTGGCCGCCCCGGAGGATATAGTTTTTCTCCTGGCGCCGGGCTTCCAGGGCATTTCTTATGATTTGGTTTAAAATAACCCTCTGATCCACATTGGCGACCATTACCTTGAGATTGTGCCATCCCAGGTAGGCCATCGCGCTGGTCAAAACGAGAAGGAAGATGAATCCGCCGAAAATTTTGGTACTCAGCTTCATATGCCTTTCACCCTGCCCACTTTTGTCCGTGGTGGCTGGCACCACCTTGCGTCTTTTCGGAGTTTTTGATGATCGGGCTTTCCCGGTATCAGGGTCTGCTCTCGGGAAGACCCCACCAGGTGGCTATCTCCGCGATACAGATTGGACATACTCTCGCAGGAATTATCGGCAGGATCGGCAGAGTTGATAAGGATTGAAACAAAATTTCTGCCGAAAAAAAACGGGGGTTCCCCGGAGAGGGGGAAGAGGGGAAAAAAGGCGGAAACCTCAGTCCGCTTCTCCTTGAAGATGAAAATGGATACAATTTTAAGGAAATACATCAGCACAATCAGGCCGGTTGCTGCCGGCGGCGCAGGAACCACTTGGTCACTTCCACCACCGGCAGAATTGTCAGGCTCAGGCCCGCGGCCACAAACCAATCAACCCAACCCAGGGGCGTCACCCGGAAAATTTCCGCCAGGGGGTCCCAGGTGATGACCGCCACCATGATAACCAGGGAAAGCAGCACGCCCGTCAGCAGGAAGCGGTTGGTGCACAATCCCACGGTGAACAGAGAATGGATGTCCGAACGACAATTAAAGGCGTTCACCAGTTCGGCCAGGATCAGGGTGACAAAGACCATGGTCTGGGCCTGGGTGAGGACCTGGCCGGAGTCGCTCAACTGGCGGGGATTACACAGCCAGTAATAGGCGAACAGGGGCAGCAGAAGCAAGGTGAGGGAAAGGGAGATCACCACCAGCAGCACTGTGACGGGTCGGGAGAAGACGCCTTCCTGGGGGGGGCGCGGCGGACGGTGCATGATATCCGGGGCCTTAGGGTCCACTCCCAGGGCCAGGGCGGGCAAGCCGTCCGTCACCAGGTTGACCCAGAGGATTTGCAGGGCCAACAGGGGCAGAGGCAGGCCCAGGAAAATGGCGCCGGTGAGAACCAGGATCTCCGAAAAGTTGCAGCTCAACAGGTAAATCAGGTATTTTTTGATATTGTCGAAAATAGCCCGCCCTTCTTCCACCGCGGCCACCAGGGAGGCGAAGTTGTCATCCGTCAGGATCATGGCCGCGGTTTCTTTGGTGACTTCGGTGCCGGTGAGGCCCATGGCCACGCCGATGTCCGCCCTTTTGAGGGCCGGGGCGTCGTTGACGCCGTCCCCGGTCATGGCCACCACTTCCCCCTGCTTTTTGAGGAGGTCCACCAGCCGCAGTTTGTGTTCCGGGGACACACGGGCAAACACCCGGACGTCCTTCAGGGCTGCGAGCAGCGCCTCGTCGTCCATGGCGTTGAGGTCACGGCCGGTGAGCACAGCCGGATTTTTCTTCTCCTTCGTCAGCATCCCTAAAGCGCGGCCGATGGCCTGGGCCGTGTCCGGGTGATCCCCCGTAACCATGATCACCCTGATTCCCGCCTGGTGACAAAGATGCACGGCCTCCCTGGCCTCGGGCCGGGCAGGGTCGATCATCCCCACCAGGCCCACCCACACCAGGTCGGCTTCTTCAGCCTCAGGCGTCAACTCCGGGACGGCTGCCAGGGATCGATAAGCCAGACCCAGGACCCGCAAGGCCTGACCGGCCATGATAGCGGCCTGGGCCATAATCTCCTGCCTCCCCGGTTCATCCAGGGGCGCCTCGCCCTGGCCGGTGAGCACGGCGGTGCACCACGGCAGCAGGCTCTCCGGGGCGCCCTTAAGGCACAGGAGGAAGCCTTCGAGGCCCCGGTGAACCGTGCTCATGCGCTTGCGCTCTGAAGAGAACGGAACTTCGGCCACCCGGGGATATTTTTCCAGCACACCGGCCTGGGTAAGACCCGCCTTGCGCCCCAGGACCAACAGTGCCCCTTCCGTGGGGTCGCCCCGCACCTGCCAGGACCCGCCATTTTCTTCCAGGGCCGCATCATTGCACAGAAGAGCAACCTGGGCAGCCCGTTGCAGGACGGGAGAGGTTTCGGCGCCACCCTCCCCCCGAAACTCCCCCCGGGGTTCGTAGCCCGAGCCGGTGACCTCAATGGTTTTGCCGTCCAGATGCAGGCGGGTGACGGTCATTTCATTTTTGGTGAGGGTGCCGGTCTTGTCGGTGCAGATGACCGTGGTGCAGCCCATGGTTTCCACCGCCGGCAGGCGCTTGACAATGGCGTTCCGCCGGGCCATGCGGGTGGTGCCGATGGCCAGGGCCCCCGTCACCACGGCCGGGAGGGCCTCGGGCACCGCCGCCACCGCCAGGCTGATCCCCCAGAGGATCATGGGCCAGAGAGGAGATCCTTTATAGACCCCCAGGAGCACGGCGATGACAGCCACGGCCAGACAGATCGCCGCCAGCACCCGGCCGATAGTGTTCATGCGCCGCTCCAGGGGCGTCGCCTCAGTGGACACGTCCTCCAGCATCTGAGCGATGCGGCCGAATTCCGTGCTCATGCCGGTGGCCGTGACGACGGCCCGGCCCCGGCCATAGGTGACCACGGTGCCGCCAAAGACCATACCGTGCTGTTCGGCAATGGGGCTGTATGGCTGGCCGACCGCCTGGGCCTCCTTTTCCACTGAGGTGGATTCCCCCGTCAGCAGGGCCTCATCAGCCATAAAGTTGACGGTTTCCAGCAGGCGGCCGTCGGCTGCCACCCGGTCACCGGTATGCAGGACCAGGATGTCCCCGGGCACCACTTCCCGGCTGGGAATGATCGTTTCATGGCCCCCACGGATGACTGTGGCCATGGGAGCCGCAAGCTTTGCCAGAGCAGACGCGGCCCTCTCGGCCCGGTACTCCTGAATAAATCCCAGCACCCCACAGGCGAGCAGGATGGCCAGGATAACCACCGCATCCAGGGTCTCGCCCGACACGTAGGAGATGACGATGGCGGCGAGGAGGATGAGCATCAACAGGCTGGCGAACTGCCGCAGGAAGATGATTGCCGGCGAGATTTTCCTGGCCCGGGACAACTGGTTGGGCCCGTACTCCTCGAGGCGGACAGCAGCTTCTTCCGCAGACAGCCCCTGGGGCGAAGTGCCCAAAGCCCGCAGGACCTCTGCCGGCGGCAAGGTGTAAAAAGGAGACTTGTCTGGGAGGATAGTATTATTCTCCATAGATTTTTATTGATTCCCCGGTCAAAGTGGGATGGCAAGGGAGTTTGAGGAAGGGCCGGGGCCCTGCTGGTTTTCCGGCCCTCCCCTCAAGACACTAATCTCACTAAACCCGTCGGTGCAGGTTAAAGCGCACCGGCAGGGCGGTGCAGACTTGCCGGGCGATTTCCTTGAGCAGGCTCTCCTCCTCCGGCGAGTGAATAACGCTGGAGATCACCAGGCTGCCGTCTTCCAGGGAGACCTGCAGGGTGGGAACCCGCAGGCGGGGCTCGGTGGCAAGCCGGGCTTTCAAGCGGTAGGCCAGGGCCAGATGCTGCAGACGGGTTTGAGCCTCGGGGGTGATCCTGCGGTCTTTTTCCGCCAAACCGGCCACCAAAATATCCACCACCTGGTCGTAGGTGAGGTTGCCGGTATCCAGGGTCAGATCATACACCTGCTCCATATGCCAATCTTTGCCGAAGTGGGCCTTCACATAACCCGCCCGGTCGCGGTCCACCCTGGCGATCAGGGCTTCGGCCGCTTCCTGGTCCAGACCTTCCTTCATCATAATACGTTCCACCCGCACCTTGAGCGGCGCCAGCAGTCTTACCCGCAGGCAATGGGGGACCGTGTGCAGCAAAAAGGCGCCCCCCCGCCCGATAATCACCACCCGATCAGCCGCGGCGTACTCCAGGATCAGGGCGTCCATCTGGGCGACCAAGCCCTGGTATTGCCAGTCGTAGCGCTCAAACAGGGAGGGGCTGACTTCGTCCACCTCCCGGCCGATTCGCCCCCACTGGCTGCCGACCTTCTCCAGATCAGCGAGGAGCCGTTCCTTGTCAACATATGCATACCCCAACCACTCTGCAACCAGGCGGCCAATCTCCTCCCCTCCACTGCCATATTCCCGAGAAATCGTCAGGATCGCCATATCCCCCATCCCTTCGGCCGCCGGGCCGGCAGGCTGTCATCCGGAGAAGCCGACAGTTCCTGACCAGCCTCCGGATCTTCAGCCCTTTTGAACCTCAGCCACACCAGGAGCTTCCCGGCCACGATTACTCCCACTGCGGCCGCCGCCTCCACGGTATGCGTAAGCCAGAGTGGCGGGGCCAGCCAATGCACCACTACCGGATCGTTCATTATCATCTCACCGGCTACCCGTCCCAGGATGGCCGACCCGAGGTAAACGATGATGGGATAGCGGTCCATCAGCATGGACAGGAGGCTGCTGGTGAAAATCACCAAGGGGATAGACACAATCAGCCCGAAGATCAGGAGAATCAGGTTGCCGCGGGAAATGGCGGCAATAGCCAGGACATTGTCGAGGCTCATGGTTGCATCCGCCAGCAGGATAAGCAGGACGGCCTGGAGAAGGCCCGCGGCCTCCTGGTCCCGTTCCTCCACCGTCCCCTTGAGGAAGAGCTTCACAGCAATCCAGGCGATAAGCGCGCCGCCGACCAGCTTGAGGAATTGGACCTCCAATAATCTGGCCGCGAAAAAAGTAAGGACCACCCGCAGGCTCACCGCAGCCCCGGCCCCGGCAGCAATGCCCCAGCGCCGTTGCCGGCGGGGCAGGGAGCGGACCGCCATGGCTATGACCACCGCATTATCGCCCGACAGGATGAGGTCAATGAGGATGATGTTCAGGGCCCTGGCAAAAAACAGCCAATCGGGCCGGCCCAGCCCCCAGGCAGTCCAATCCATTGAGAGGCCTTTCGGAGGTCTCAGTGATGCCACTGGACCCCTGATTACCGGTCGGGCCAAACGAAAGCTGCACCAAGCCCTCCAAAGAGCATACAATTGACCGGGGCAGGGATTGGCCGCTTCATTTTATCAGGCAAAAGAGCGGCCTGGCAAGACCGGTATCCTGCCAGGCCGATGCTGCTCGTCAACGCCGTTGCACGCGCCCAGGAGCGTCAGGCGAAGGTCAGATGCCGCGCATTTCCGCTCATCCTCCCACCAGGGGGGGCTTGACGCCGTGGAAGAAGATCCAGGAGATACCCAGACCGACCCAGATGATGAACCCGAACAAACAGAGAATGTAAACAGCCGCCAGGCGCCCGATGCCTTCCTCCCAGAGCTTCTTGAAGTTGGAGACCACCCCGATGGTGAAGAAGGTCAGCACAAAAAACAGCACCCGGAAAGAATCCATCTCCGCGGTGGCCGCCTTGGCCATCTTGATGATCCCCGGATTGGCCATGCAGAGGAGCAGCATGATAACGAAGGTCAGAACATAGCCGATGACGAACTTGGGGAACCGTTCCCAGATCTGTCCGGGACGCACCCGCTCACCCGGTTTGCACTCGATGACCGCGCACCAGATGATGGCCAGGATGAAAGCCCACACGCCGATAAAGATGTCAATGAACACCTTGACGGTGGTGGCGGTCATGAGCATCCAGCCTTCTTTGTAATTGACTCCCGTTTCGGCCAGGGCCTTGGCGCGGATGAGGGCGTCCACCACGGCGCCGCTGGCCACCGCGGCCCCGTCGGTTTTCACCGCCAGGCCCATCCAGGCGCCCGCCACCATGGGTTGCTGCCAAAGAAAGGTTTGGGCCAGAAACGGCAGGATGATAAGCTCCACCACGGCAAAAATAACCACCAGGGAGGAGACCATGATGGGCACTACCGGCCGCGACCGGATTGCCCCGCCCGTGGCGATGGCCGCCGACACCCCGCAGATGGATATCCCGGAGGCGAGCGGTGCGGCCCACTCCTTGCTGAATTTGAAGTATTTCCGGGAAATAAAGTAGACCACCGCCCAATAGACCAGATAGGCCTCGACGATGGCGCACAGACCCCGGAAAAGGACAGCGGAAGCCAACCCGATGGCTTCCGCCGACTTGACCCCCAGGCCTGCCCCCAGGATAACGATGGCTGTTTTGATATACAGCTCAGGCCGGGTGGCCTCTTTGAGCGTTTCAGAAAAACCGGGGAAAAAGTTACCCACGATCAGGCCGGCGATCAATGCCACGATAAAGCCGGCTTCCCCGGTCAACTGCAGGGACCAGGTAATGCCGAATTTCTTCAAAGCGTCAGGAGTGGCGGCGATATAAGCAAAATGACCCAATAACCAGCAGCCATATCCGATCCAAAAGATTACGGAGAAGGCAAAAATGAATTTTCCGACCCTGACGCCCAGGGCCACCGCGCCGATTTCCGTCAGCACCAGCATGAACAGATAAGTCAGAAACAGAGAAGTCAGTCCCGGCATACCCTTGAAGGCATCCGAAACCGGTGATAACGCCTTGGTAACATCCATCCACACGCTGGTCTTAATGCCCCAGCCCAAGAGGTCCAAGCCGATGAAGTAGGCCAAGCCCAGGACAAAGACTACTATCCCGAGCCAGAAAGACAGCCAGTCTTCACTGATGCCTCGCTTTCTCTCTTCCATTTCTTGCCCTCCCAGATTGTCAGTGCCCCGCGGGGAAGAAGGTATAGCTCACCCAAACCAGGAAGGCCAGGCCCACTATGCCCAAGCCGATACTCCAGGCGATGAGTTTCTTCTCCACCGAAAGGAGGGGTTCAAATTCCATTTTGCTTAATTCAGAAACCAGGGAACTCTTTTCCTGGGCAGGGACTTCGGGCTTCTCCTCAGGAGGCAGTATTTTCGGCCCTTCTTTGGCGACGAGTTCAGCAATGCGCGCCTCGATTTCCCTGTTGCCTGCCTCAGGGGGGAGTCCCAGCATCTTTTTGATCCGTTCCACTTCGTAGAATTTCATGCGGTTCTCCTTTCCTTCCCCATGATGTTTCAGGGCCGGAAGACTTTGTTCCGATTGTCACGAGTTCTGTGGTGCCAGGAACCACTTAATCCCGCTACATTTCAGGTTATCTTGATTGTCACCTCCTTTTCACGGAAAAATTTGAAGTCATTTGTACATCTTCTCTCAAGAAGGGCACCCTCAACTTTTCCAAAGCGCGCTTTTGTGTAGAATTCATCATTTCTTGATTTTTATCAATCCTTTATTCAGGCCAAAACGATTTTTTTCTCCTGGCCCAGCAGGGCCGGCCGGAGGGAATCAGGCACGGCCTGAATCGGCCAGAATCAGCGGGGCTTTTGCTTCGGTTTGGCGGTGGGCGAAGAAGGAATGGGGGTAAAGGAGGATGGATCTGGAAGACTGTGGTTGTTCCGAGCTATGGGGCTGTTTACTGCGGCTTGAGGCAGCCGCGGCAGGCAGGGGGGGTGTCGCCGCGGGCCCAGTCCCGGCGAAATCGGCGATAATCAGGGCTTCGCCAGATCCGCACGAGGGATTGCTCTGCCTCGATAACGCCAAAACTCACGCGGCGGTACAGGTCCTCGCCCCCCCGGGCCATATAGGTTTCCGCCTTCACGGGGAGGTTGAGGAAGACACAGGGAGCCACCGCCATGTCGGCGGCCACGCACAGGGACCCGGTGATGTTTTCCGAACAGAGGTCGGGCACGTCACCGGGCTGGGTGAGCCTGCCATGGATGGTAAGCCCCCGGCGCCGACCCTGGTCTGCGATCTCAGCCAGTCTGGCCGCAACTTCCCGGTATTCCTCGGGGGGGGCGAATTTCAGGCTTTCCCGGGCCAGCGGGGGGCTGGCCACGAAATCGAGCGTGCTCACCACCACCTGGCTCACTCCGAGACCCTCCAGGGCCTGGGGCACAAGGGCCAGGTCGTCGAGACCGGAGCGCAGCAGCATATAGGCGACGTGGATCTCGGGGAAGCTAACCCCTTTTCTGGTCTTGATTTCCCGGAGGGCCTCGATCTTTTCCAGAATTGCAGCGAAGCGGGTGCCACGACGCACCGCATCGTTGTTTTCCCCCACCCCGGCCAGAGAAAAGGCCACCACTGCCATTTCCAGGTCAACGACTCGCCTGAGGCCGTCGGCGTCCAGGAGCATGCCGTTGGTGGTGGTGCCCACGTGACAGCCGGCACGTCTCGCCAGGGAAGCCATGGTGAAAAAATCAGGGTGCAAAAAAGGCTCGCCCCACCCCTGGAGATGGACCAGCCTGGTCTTTTTCAGAATAGGCAGCAGCCGGCGAAAGGCGGCCAGGGGCAGGTGATGGCTGGCCCAATGTTCCTGGTATACCGTGTGGGGGCAATACCCACAGGCAGCCTGGCAGCAGGTGGTGACCTCTACCTGGAGCCAATCAAGCCGGGGGGCACATAAGTTGGTGAGAGCAGCCCTGAGCATATCCTGTGCAAAACCTGGTCCTGGCTGGTGGCAACAGAACCCTGCCGATGGCTTTTCCCCCGCCGCAGCTATTCTCTGGTAAGACGTCATGGGGGGAACAACACTTCGAGAATAACATATGCTCACAATTCTGTGAAGCACACCGTTTCCGGTTGGTAACTACCGGAAAACTTTTGGATAAAAATCTCTTTTCAGGCTTGCATAGCACACCTGAGTTATTAAAATGTGAATAACGATCCGCCATTTTATCGCTATCCCCGCCCGGAAAGGACCGCCTATGAATTATCAGGAAGCCGCCCGAGACCTTAAAACGGCGCTCCGCCTCAGAACGGAACCCCTGGGAGCGGCCTTCTTGCCTGAAGCCGCCTCGCTGCCGGAAAAAACCCGGCGTCCCTTCCAGGTGCTTGGCAAGAAGGTCACCATCTGCCAGGGCGTCACCATGGCCCGGGTATATGGCTGGCCGGTGGGCCTGACTCCGGCGGATCTCATCTGCGTCCCCGGCATGTTGGCCTTCGGCCTGGCCCCGGAGCCCGACCCGGGCCAGGAAATGGCCAGCCTTATGTGCGACGTGGGGTTTCATCGGGAGATGGATACGGCCCGGAAGGAAGTGGAAGCCCTGACCCTTTTTGCCCCTCAGGAAATCGAGGCCTTGTACCTGGCCCCCTTGGAGCGCCTGGCCCTGGAGCCGGATGTGGTGATGGTTTACGGCAACCCGGCCCAGCTCATGCGCCTTATTCAGGGGGCCGCCTTCGGCTTGGGAGAACGGGCCACGGGGGAGTTCGGGGGGAAGATCGAATGCAGTTCCTACCTCATTGCCCCTTTTAAGACCGGCCAGGTCCGGGTGGTCATTCCCGGCATGGGGGACCGTATTTTTTCCATGACCCAGGATGACGAAATGGTGGTGAGCTTTCCCGCCAGGCTTCTGCCGGGAATCCTCCACGGCGTGGCCGAGGCCGGGAGAAAAATCGGCGCCCGCTATCCTGTTACCTTCTACCAGAATTTTCAGCCGGAATTTCCCCAGCCCTACCAAGAACGGGCAAAAAAATGGGGAATTTTCTAGCAGGTCAATTGGGGGGAGGGCCAGGGAGCAGTGGCTCCCTGCCCTCCCCCCATACCCCCCTCCCA
>Ga0078972_1002728_pt1 | contig 56751 bp, 59 predicted proteins | sample YelNatPaOPGAMG01_FD_67568 | JGI IMG/M metagenome (GOLD analysis project Ga0078972, IMG submission 67568) | Hot spring thermophilic microbial communities from Obsidian Pool, Yellowstone National Park, USA - OP-RAMG-01 (SPADES assembly) (version 2) | ecosystem: Environmental > Aquatic > Thermal...
CGCCAAAGCGGGTGGTTGCCGCACATGTTGTACAGCCCCTCTATTCCCAGCAGATTTATGATGTTGCCGTGGATGTCCCTCTTGGCAGCCTCCTCCCTGAGCTGCAGGTTTTCGGTGGTCGTGGATTGCCCCGTGGGGAAATTGGCGGTCACCTTGAAGCCGTGGCGGTGCAGCGTTTCCACATAGTTCCTGTCATACTCGTTAAACCCAATGTAGTAGACGGAGAAGGCGGTACCCGTCGCGCCTATCTCCTCCAGGTACTCGGGCGGGGGCTGGTCGAAAACCCAGAGGTTGCCCTTCTTCAGCCAGTCGCGGGTAAAGGTGTAGTGAAATTCTTCCCCCGGTGAGGTTCCTTCAGTTGTGGTTGTCTGGGGCGAAGTTTCTCCCCCCTGCGGCGGCCCTTTGCTCAGGTTTATGACCAAACCGACGCCCAGGACAACGATCACTACCAAAATTACCGCGCCGATGAGGGCCCTTTTCATGCTTCACCATGATGCTGTTTTCTTTCCTTCCTTAAAGGTGTCCTTTCCGGCGTCTGGGCCGACTTTCACGAGCGCGATGGATCGGGGTTCGGGGCGCAGTTAACTGGCCTGCTCACGCGGTGGTTTGAACCTGGGACCGCTTTGCATCGGGAAGGTTAAGGCCTTCAGCCCGCTAAAAATCATCGCGCCAGCGTCTCCGGCCGCCCCAGGAATGTTTCCACCAATCCCAGTAACTGAGACTCGGCTGGCGCGGTGCAGGGATCAGTTGAAAGCTTTCAGCCCAGGCCCGGCATCTCTCCCCTGGCAGCCACCGGGCGAGGCATTTTTATTCCTCCATCGCCAACAGGACTATTGGAGGCGGAAAAAAGGGAGGTGGATGTTTTGCCGCGAAAGAAAAAGGTTGTGCACAGGGTGAAGGCGGAGGCCAAGGCCCAGCCAGAGGTGAAGCACGAGGTGAAAGCGGAGCCGGAGAAAAAAGTCGAGGAAAAGACCAAAGGCGACGACATGCCGGTGTTCATGATCTTGATCGCGTTAATACTGATCGTGGTTCTGCTGATGTTGATCGTTCCTGTGATATAGTTCCGAGCAGCATGATGGATGTAAGCTTCAGCGGTGAGCTCCGATCAGATGGTTTGCTGCTCGCGTCGTGGCGCCAAAACTGGGGAGGTCGTGGCGGCCCCGGCGCTGGGGAGCCCCGCTGATTTTAACTGATTTTATCGTGAGCGCCTGGCGATTGAGGCCGCAAAGACCCCGGCGCCAAAGCCGTTGTCGATGTTGACCACAGCCAGCTTGGGCGAGCAGGATTGAAGCATCGTGACCAGGGCCCCGATCCCCTTCAGCCCCACCCCGTAGCCGATCGAGGTGGGGACGCCGATCACGGGGACGTCGACCAGGCTGGAGACGATCGAGGGCAGGGTTCCCTCCATCCCGGCGACGACGACGAGCGCGGAGACGCCCTCCTCAACCATCCGCTGCAAGGGTTCAAAGAGCCGGTGGATCCCGGCGACACCGACGTCATAGGCCTTCAGCACCTGGCATCCCATGACCCTGGCCGCCAGCGCCGCCTCCTCGGCAACCGGGACGTCCGCGGTGCCGGCGGCGAGTATTCCCACCTTGCCCTGCTGGGGGAAGACATGGCCCCTCCTCTTGATCACCGCCGCCCGGGCCAGGGTGTTTATCTCCAGCTCGAACTTCCTGCCCAGTCTTTTCTTGAGCTCCGCCAGCTGGGGCGGGCTCAGGCGGGTGACCAGAGCATAGCCGTTCTCCTTGGCCAGAGCGGCCGCAGCTTCAGCGACGGTTCTGGGGTCCTTTCCCTCGGCGAAGACCACCTCGGGAACACCGGTCCTGCAGTTCCTCCCGGGATCCAGCCTGGCGAGGTCCCTGATCCTCCTGATGTTGAGTGCCAGCAGCCGGCGCTCGGCTTCCTCCAGCGAGATTTCACCGCGCAGCAGTTTTCTCAGGATGGTGCTGAGGTCCACCGGCAGCTCCCGGGAAAATTTTTTTCCCATGTTTATCATTAAATAATCTCTCCCCTCGCTAAATAATTGCGCGAGAACTGAGGTTGAAGATGCCGCAGGTCTACCTCGAGAGCTCCTCGGCCCTTCTCGCCGCCGCCTTGATCGCCTCCCTGATGGCGTCGGCGACCTTTCTCTCCTCGAGAACCTTCATGCCCTCGATCGTGGTGCCCCGCGGCGTGCAAACCCTGCGGATGAGTTCATCTATTTGTTCCTCCGAGGTCAGGGCCATTTCCCCGGCACCGCGGGCCGTTTGGGCGGCCAGCTTGAAGGCGACCTCACGGGAAAGCCCGAGCTCCATCCCGGCCTCCTGCACTGCCTTGATGAGGTAGAAGAAGAAGGCCGGGCCGCTGCCGCTGATTCCGGTGACGGCGCTCATGAGCCTCTCCTCGACCCTGGCGGTGGTCCCGAGGCTGCCCAGAAGGCGGGCGACGATTTCCTCGTCCTCCTTGGTGGCCCTGGAGCCCGGCGAGAAGGCCGAGGCCATCTTGAGCACCGAGCCGCAGATGTTGGGCATGGCCCGGATCACGCGGGCCCTGGTCCTGGCCTCGATGAACTTCGTGGAGACTCCGGCCGCCACGGAGACAAACAGCTTTCCCGCGGAGAGATCTTCGACCTCCCTGAGCACGGACTCGACCCTGTCCGGCTTCACGGCGATGAAGACCACATCGCATTCCTCGACGAGCCTTCTGTTGTCGGTCGTCACCTGGAGGGAGAGCCTCGCCAGCTTCCTGAGCTTCTCCTCCTCTGGATCGCTGACGAAGATTTCCTCCGCCCGGAGCACCCCCGACTTCAGAAATCCCTCGGCCAGCGCGGAGCCCAGGTTGCCGCCACCGATGATTCCCACCTTCACGCTTCTCCCAGCGTCTTCTAGGTGAGGCTGGCTAATAAATGGTCCCCCTCGCTTTTAGAAAGATTTAAACAAAACAGGTTTAACTCAGAATGGAGCCCCGGTAGCTCAGTCGGTAGATTGAAACGGCAGCGTTTCAAACCGAAAGCGCCACCTTGGTAGCCTAGGCCGAAGAGGTGGAGGTCGCGGGTTCGATTCCCGTGGCGGAAATCCCGCTCGGGGCTCCACATTTTTTTCTCCCAATCGGCGGCTCGTTTAACTCGGGTTTTCAGTCGGCGCTGGCCTTGCCGCAACGGTCCGGCGGGTTGGAATTATCCCTTTATTTTTTCAAGGACGATGGCCGGACAGATCTTTTTCACACCCTCGATGGCCCCTATTTTTTTCGATAAGATTTGGGAAAGCTCCTTGGAGTTCCTGGCCCATATTTCCGTCATTATCATGTGGTCGCCTGTGGAGGTGACGACATATCTGGTCTCCGGCATTTGGGCCAGCCTTTCCGCTATTTCCAGAAGTTTGTCCGGGGCAACGTCGACGCCCACCAGCGCCACGGCGTTGAAGCCGATTTTGGCCGGCTCAACGACAATGGAAAATTTTCTTATCACCCCGCTCTTCTTCAGCGAGAGAACCCTCTTCCTCACCGTGGATTCATCCAGACCCAGCTTTCTGGCTATCTTGGTGAAGGGAAGGCTTCCGTCCTCCTCCAGCATCCTGATGATCTTCAGGTCGACAGCGTCTACCATGATATTACCCGATTTTAATACTAATTTCAGACTTATAAATCCTATTTTCGGACAAAAGATTAATAAATAAGTAAATTAATTTATTTTTATCGGAAAAAGGAGGAGGTGTAAAAATGGAAGAAGCTCCAGCCGGAACCTTGCCGCGACTCGGTGAAAAGGCACCGGAGTTTGAGGCGATGACCACCCACGGGAAACTGAAACTTTCGGATTTCCGGGGAAGCTGGCTCGTGCTGTTCTCGCATCCAGCCGATTTCACGCCGGTTTGCACGACTGAGTTCATCGCATTTGCGAAGATCCACGATGAGCTCCAGAAAAGGAATGTTCAGCTACTGGGGCTGAGCGTCGACAGCGTCTCGTCCCACATCGCCTGGATCAGGAACATCGAGGAAAAGTTCGGGGTGAAGATCCCCTTCCCCGTGATCGCCGACCTTGACAAGAAAGTCTCGCAGCTGTATGGCATGATCATGCCCGGGGAGAGCAAGACGGAGACAGCCAGATGTGTCTTCGTGATAGACCCCAACGGCATAGTGCGAGCCATGATCTACTACCCGCTGACGACGGGCAGAAACATGGATGAGATCCTGAGGCTGATAGATGCCCTGCAGACGACCGACAAGCACCACGTCGCCACACCGGCCAACTGGAGGCCGGGCGACGACGTCATCGTGCCTCCGCCCGCCACGCAGGAGGCCGCGGAGGAGAGGCTCAGAGAAGGCTACGAGTGCAAGGACTGGTACTTCTGCAAGAAGAAACTGCCGGGGTGAAGGATTGGGCTGTGTTTCCCCTGATGGAAGGCCAACGGAGTCGGGCAAAAAGTTGCTCCAGGCCGCGGTGGAATCTCGCACCCCGGAGGAGATCGCCGAGGAGACAAAGCTGCCGCTCTTCCGCGTGAGAAGCGGTCTAAGGGATCTGACGGAAGCGGGCTACCTGCGGGAAGAGGGGGGAAGGTATCTTCTGACCGACTCCGGCAAAGAGGCGCTGAGGAAAGCCGGAGTCGTCTTTTAAAAGGCGAAAGGGGGTGAAAAAACGGCAAAGGTTGCCCGAGAAATGGTGGAGAGAGCCGGAATAAACGTCGATCAGCTGGTGGAGCTGCTGGTGAAGAACGCGGCAGCGGAGTTAACGACCTACTATTATTACACGATACTCCGGGTCAACTTGATCGGTCTGCAGGGTGAGGGGATAAAGGAGATCGCCGAGACGGCGCGCATAGAGGACAGGAACCACTTTGAAGCCCTTGTGCCCCGGATATATGAGCTGGGTGGCAAGCTTCCCGGTAATCTGAAGGATTTCCACGACATCTCAGCTTGCCCGCCCGCCAGCCTGCCGCGGGATCCCACCGACATCAAGGCGATGTTGACGGTGCTGGTGGAGGCGGAGAGATGCGCCGTGCGCGGATATACCCACATCTGTAACCTGACGGCGGGAAAGGATCACCGCACCTATGACCTATCCCAAGCGATACTCAACGAAGAGATCGAGCACGAGTCGTGGTTTTCCGAGTTCTTGGGCGAGGGTCCGTCCGGGCACTACCTGCGGAGGGGCGAAACTTCACCATTTGTGTCAAAGTTTCTGAGATGAGTTTGGGGGGAGTTTTTTTAATCCCCCATCTCCAATTTTTTGAGGAGGTTGTCAGCGGTGAGGGTTTTCAGCAGGGAGGAGCTTTCCCGGTACAACGGTAGAAACGGTGCTCCCGCCTACGTCGCCCACGACGGCAAGGTCTACGATGTCACGGAAAGTTTTCACTGGAAAGGTGGAAGGCACCACGTGCTGCACGATGCCGGCCAGGACTTGACCGAGAGCATGGGGAGAGCCCCTCACCCGGCGGAACTTTTGAAAAAATTTCCCGTGGTCGGAATACTCCGTGACTGAAGTCGACCGGCCGCTCATGCTTTTGTCATCACGTGGTGGATATTTACTCCGGAGGTGATTAGTTACCGGTGATGCTCCGGAGGGTTGAAACATGTTCAATTTTTTTGAGCTGCCGCCCCTGCTGCAGGCCTTGCTTGCCACCATTTTCACCTGGGGGCTGACGGCCATCGGGGCTGCCGGGGTTTTCTTCGTCAGTGAGCCGAACAAAAAAATCATGAACGGGATGCTGGGATTTGCGGCCGGCGTCATGATCTCGGCCAGTGTCTGGTCCCTTCTTATCCCAGCGATAGAGATATCTGCCGGTGGAGTTCTTCCGGCCTGGTTACCGGCAGCGATCGGCTTCATGGCCGGCGGTGTTTTTCTGCAGGTCCTGGACAGGATCCTGCCGCACCTGCACCTCGGTTTTCCGGAGAGCAAGAGCGAGGGACCGAAGACGAGCCTGCAACGGACCACTCTTCTCGTTCTCGCCATAACCCTTCACAACATCCCCGAGGGGCTCGCCGTGGGAGTTGCCTTCGGAGCAGCGGCTGCCGGCCTTCCCTTTGCCACGACGGCCGGTGCGGTGGCTCTGGCGGTGGGGATAGGGATCCAGAACTTTCCCGAGGGGCTGGCGGTATCAATGCCGCTGAGGCGCGAGGGGCTGTCCCTGCTGAGTAGCTTCTGGTACGGGCAGCTGTCGGCGGTAGTTGAACCGGTTGCAGCCGTGGTCGGGGCGGCGGCGGTCATCGCGTCCCGGGCGATCCTGCCCTATGCCATGGCTTTCGCCGCCGGTGCGATGATCTTCGTGGTTGTCGAGGAGCTGATTCCCGAGTCGCAGGTGGAAGGAAGCGCCGATGTTGCCACTTTGGGTGCGATGCTTGGTTTCCTGATAATGATGGTGCTCGACGTCGCCCTTGGTTAAAAAAGGACACAGGCCTGGGAAACCACCGTTAAATTCGCGGCCCTGAGCAGTTGAGTCAGGTTGAAATGAGGGTGAGTTTTGGTTGTCTCCGATGCTCTCTCCGGAGGTGGGCACAAGCGCCGCCGTGAAGCAGCAGGCAGGTTAAGACAAATTATTTTGAAACTTCCAATTTTAAACAAACACTTTCGGAGCTCCACAATTCACCTGATTTCTCCCCTTCCCGGAGGCAGCACCCGTTCTATTTCCTCCACCGGGACTTCGATCCCCTCAGTCCTGAACTTCACCTGGATCTCGCGGGCGAGCTCAGACTTCTTCCTCGAGCCGGGATAGATCTCGACAACGACTTTTGAATGCTTTTCCACGGCGCTCTTGGGCCCGCAGACGACCACCTGGTCGCCGTCGATGTTCATCACTCCGACCGCCGCCCTCACCGGGACCTTCAGCAGGTTCTTCTTCCCCTGGATGATATAGCTGCCCTTGGGGAGGTAGGTCCCCGAGGGCGCCTTCCTCGAGACCTGCTCCGGCAGCGCCCAGTAGACGTCCAGGCTGCCCAGCCCCTCCCGCCACGCCCGCGAGTGCATGGCCGCAAACTCAGCGGCCTCGATGAGGGTGGTCTCCGGGATTTCCCTCCCCGCCGATTTGATCACCACGTGGGGGGCCCCGATTATCTCCGCGTGGAGGTAGCGGTCGCTGGGCTCCATGTGCTTCTCCACTATCTCCGCATTTCCGCTGGCATCCCTCCCCCCGATGACCAGAAACCCGTCCGAGGAGACAAACCAGCGGTGACGCTCGAACCACTTGGGCTTTCGCCTCTTCGGCGGAGGTGAAACCTTGACCTCTGGCTTCGCCGCCTGCATCAGCTCCATTTCCTGCTCCGTCTGCTCCAGGGCCTTTCTCGCCCCGGCCACCTTCTCCGCGAGCTCCTTGTATTCCTGGTAATACCGCGTCGCATTCTCATAAGCCGTGGCCCGCAGCTCCAGCTCCATCGTCTGGCCGGCGAGCTCGATCACAACCCTTCCCTTCTCAAAATCCACCTCCTTCACCGGCAGGGTCCAGCTTTCCCCGGCCTCCCTGGCCCTTTGAAAAGCTTCGGAGGCGCCTTGGCTCCCCTTCTCCTTCCTCAGCTGGTTGAGCGCCGTCAGGATCTCGTCGATCTGGGCGTGGTGGATCGCGATCATGTCGGCCTTCCGCTTGGCCTCCGATGATTTCCGGTAGAACTCGCCGAACTGCAACTGCTGCTCCAGCTGGCGCCGGCGCAGCCTCTCCAGCCGTTGTTCGTACTCCCGCCTCTTCCTCTCGCTTTCAGCCATCACCGCCACAGTGCTGAAGTATTCGTCCAGCGCCTCGTTGAAGGACTCAAAGCGTTTGACCTCCTTCCCCAGGTGAACCTTGAAATCGAAGGGAACTACATCGACGGGTTTGCCCTCCGTGAAAACGATGCAGGGGGAGACCTCCTGGGAGAAGAGCTCCTTGATGGAGGCGAGGATGTTCTCCAGATCCTTTGCCGAGGCCTCTCCCGGCTTGAGCCCCTTGTTAATTCCGGAACGGGCGCAGATCTCCTCCGCCAGCGGGCCGCCCAGGCCGAGTTTCACGGCGAGCCCGCGGACGATATCCGGGGCGCCGTCCAGTTTTTCCCTCAGGCCGTTGGCGTCCAGCTGCAGCGGGTCAGCGCCGCTGGCGGGCGGGTAAAGGTAGGGCCGCCCCGCCTCGAGGATGCGATGTTTCCAAGCGGCCGCCCGGTAGGGCTGGATGATGTTTTTCTTCGCGTCGCAGAGGATCAGGTTCCCCTCGCCAAAGATCTCGGCAATCAGGATGCGGCCCTCGGCTCCGGAAAAGGTGATCTCAACGATGCGTTCAAAGTCAGGCTGGGCCACGTCCGAGATCTCGGCATTTTCCAGGTGCTTTCTCAGCAGCATCGCGAAGGAGCTGGGCTGCTTGGGGGCCCGGAACTCCCTGGCCGTGAGGTGGATCCTCTGCCCCGGCTGAATCAGCAGATCCCGGCGCCCCTTCTCCCTGGAGCGCAGGCGCAGGATGATGACGCCGTCGACCTCGTAGACATTTTCGATCCTGTCACCAATAGTGTTTTTAAGCTCGCGAACGCAGACCATAATGTCAAGGCTCGACATTGACAACTTCATGATCCCACCAGGTGCATGATATGAATGTGACGGCAAAGCTCACCCTCACCTTTTCCGGAGCCGGAGCAATTGCAGGCATCATCTCCGCCTTTCTGCCCAACGCCTGGCTGGCCCTGCTCGTTGCTTTTATTTTTCTCTACCTATCTTATAAGCTGACCACGTACTTCCTGAAGAGATCGGCGGCGCCACCGGCAGCAGCCCATGCGCCGGGGCAGCCACCGACGCCCGCCCCGGTGCAGCCGGCGCCGGGAAGGGCGACCCTGAAGGGCTTCAGGCTCTTCTTTGCCACCCTGGTCACCAAGGGCTCCCCCGGGGAAAAGGATACCGAGGCCAAGTTCTGGTTCTGGCCCTACTACTTCATGTGGTTCATCCTCTGGGTGATGGTGTACACGATAATGCTGCTGTGGTAGTCCCTCCGGTGTTTTTTATCGCCGGAGAAGAATAGTTCAGCGGGGTGGCGAGCGGGATGCAGAAGAAAATCGATGCCCTGGGCGAGAGGAGAGTGAGGATCATCGCCGACCACCGCGAGGAGGCCTCGGGAGTCATCGAGGAGCTCAGGGGGCTGGGCGTTGATCTGGAGGTCTGCCAGCTGAAGGTCGGTGATTTCATCCTCAGCGACCGCGTCGGCGTGGAGCGGAAGTCGGTCGATGATTTCCTGCAGTCGATCGTTGACAAGCGCCTCATGCCCCAGGCCCAGATGCTGCGCGAGACCTTCGAGCGGCCGGTGCTGATAATTGAGGGGAAGGGGCTCTACAACCGTCGGGCAATCCACCCCAACGCCATCAGCGGCACCCTGGCGGCCCTGGCCGTGGACGTCGGCATCCCCATCATCCCGACCGTGGACGAGAAGGAAACCGCGCTGATCCTGGTCGCGATTGCCAGGAGGGAGCAGATCTCCGAGAAGAGGGAGGTCGCCGTCCGTGGTGAGCCCAAGAAGTTCAGCCTGCCCGAATGCCAGCGCTTCATCGTGGAGGGGCTTCCCGGGGTCTCGGCGGTGCTGGCCAAGAGGCTGCTGGAACACTTCGGCACCGTGGAGAGGGTCATGTGTGCCTCCGAGCAGGAGCTCCAGCAGGTCGACGGCATCGGGAGGGAGAAGGCCAGGGAGATCCGGAGGGTCCTGACGGCTATTTACAGCTCTCCTCCACAAACTCCCTGATCAGCTGGATCGCCAGCCTGATGTTTTCCATCGAGGTGGCATAGCTCAGCCGCACGTGCCCCTCGCCGCCGGGACCGAAGCCGCTGCCGGGAACAGCGGCCACACCCTTGGTCTTGAGGAGGGACTCGCAGAACTGGAGGGAGGTCATTCCCAGCTCCTCGATGCTGGGGAAGACATAGAAGGCCCCCTGGGGCTTCAGGCATTTGATGCCGTCAATTTCGTTCAGCCCCCGGACTATTTCATCCCGTCTCCGGCGATATTCGGCGCGCATCTGGGCGACGAAGTCCTGGGGCCCGCGCAGCGCCGTTATCGCGGCCGCCTGGACAAAGCTGGCGGTGCAGGTGGTCGAGGCCTCCTGGATCTTGGCCATCTCCACGATGAAGTCGGCCGGAGCCACCGCGTAGCCCAGCCGCCAGCCGGTCATGGCGTAGGCCTTGGAAAACCCATTCACGCTGATCGTTCTCTCGGCCATCCCGGGAAACTTCAGCGGGTTGCCCTGCTCTCCCTCGTAGACGAGGACGTTGTAGATGTCGTCGGAGAGGATCAGGAGATCGTGATCCACGGCGACGTCCAGGAGGGGCTTCAGCTCAGCGGCGCTCATGACCGCCCCGGTGGGGTTGTTGGGGTAGTTCAGCAGCAGCAGCCTGGAGCGGGGGGTGATGGCCTCCTCCAGTTTTTCCGCTTCCAGCTTGAAACCACTTTCCTCCGAGACCTGGATGAAGACGGGCTTGCCCCCGACGATCTTCACCATGGCCTCGTAGGTCCAGCAGGGGCTCGGGATCAGGACCTCGTCTCCGGGGTCCAGCGCTGCCGCCAGGGCGCAGAAGATGGCGTGCTTGGCCCCGGGGGTCACGATCACATTTTTTGCCGTGGCCTCAATCCCCTGCCTGGTGAGGTGCTCCGCGATTGCCTCCCTTAGTTCCGGAAGTCCGGCGCTGGGGGTGTACTTCGTCAGACCCCTGTCCAGCGCCTGCTTCGCGGCCTCCTTGATGTGGGCCGGAGTGTCAAAATCAGGTTCACCGACCTCCATGTGGACGATTTTCTTCCCCCCTCTTTCGAGCTCCTTGGCCAGGCCCAGCACCTTGAGGGTGCTGGAGGGGGGTATCAGGGACATGCGTTTGGCCGCCCTCATGGAAGACCCGCTACCATTTTAGGCTCTCATATAAAATCCTTTACTCGATTGCCATGCACTGGATAGACGCGGTGGCCCAGCAGCTCGTGAAAAGGGGCGGCAAACAGGTGATCGCCAGCGGCATCTCGATCTCCGGCCACATCCACATCGGCCACTCCAACGATGTCTTCATCGCCGACGCCGTCCGCCGGGCAGTTGAGGAGCTGGGCCACGAGGCCGAGAGCATCTGGTATGCGGACGACTATGACCCCATGCGACGGGTCCCTTGGCCGCTGAACGAGGGCGAGCTGGCCGAGAAATACAAGCAGTACCTCGGCTTCCCCTACGTCAACATTCCCTCCCCCGACCCCGGCTACCGCAGCTTTGTCGATTACTTCTCCCGGCCCTTCATCGAGGCGCTGCCCCACTTTGGGATCAAGGTCAAGATCTACTCCGGGGCGGAGGCCTACCGGAGCGGCAGGATGGCCGAGGCGATAAGGGCAGCGCTGGAAAACGCCGCCACCATCAGGTCCATTCTGAACGAATACCGCGACAGGCCGCTGCCGGAGAACTGGCTGCCCGTGGATGCCGTCTGCGAGAACTGTGGCCGGATCTCGACGACGCGGGCCATCTCCTGGCGGGGGGATTACGTGACCTACCGATGCGAGGGCACCGACTACGTTGCCGGCTGCGGCCACGAGGGCGAGGCCGATTACACCCGCGGCGGGGCCAAGCTCACCTGGAGAGTGGAGTGGCCCGCCCGCTGGAAGCTCCTCGGCGTCACCTGCGAGCCCTTCGGCAAGGACCACGCGGTTCGAGGGGGGAGCTACGACACCGGCAAGCTGATAGCGAAAAAAGTTTTCAATTACGAGGCGCCCTACCCCATCCCCTATGAGTGGGTGAGCATGAAGGGCAAGCGGCTGTCCTCCTCCCGGGGCGTGGTCTTTACCCTGAAACAGTGGCTTGAGATCGCGGAACCGGAGATCCTGCGCTACTTCATCTTCCGCAGCAAGCCGATGAAGGCGAAGGAGTTTGACCCGGGCCTGACGCTGCTGGACCTGATCGAGGAATATGACCTGGTCGAGAGCGCCTACTACGGGGGTGGCGAGGAGGGAAAGAGGGAGGAGCAGCAGAGGCGCATCTATGAGCTGTCACAGGTGGGTCAGGTCTCCAAGACCCCGATCAGAAGGATCCCCTACCGGTTTGCCGCAGTTCTGGCCCAGGTCACGACTGATGAGAAGAAGAGCATCGAGATCCTGATTTCAAGGAAGATGCTGGTCAACCCCAGCGAGCTGGAGATAAAGCTGGCCCTGCGCCGCTTGGAGCTGGCCCGCAACTGGGTCCGGGAGTATGCCCCGGAGAACCTGAGGTTCAAGGTCCTGGAGCAGTTGCCCTCCGGAATTTCCCTCACCCCCAAACAGAAGCAGGGGCTGAGACAGCTGGCCGAGGATCTGGCCCAGCGTGAGTTTACCCCGGTTGAGCTCCACAACCACGTTTACTCCGTCGCGGAGAAGGCGGGGCTGCGCTCCGATGAGCTCTTCCGGGCAATTTACCTGGTCCTGCTGGGCCGGGAATCAGGGCCCCGCGTGGGCAATTTCATCTCGGCGCTGGACAGGGATTTCGTCATCGCGAGGTTCAGGGAAGCCTCCCTTTGAGCCCGATCTTCATGTCCGGATTCTCCCGGATCAGCCCCTGGAAGACTTCCTCAAAGCTTTCCCCCGGCGCCAGGGGACGGCGGAGGAAAATCCCGGTGTGGCCCACCTCGACCCTTCTCGTCAGCACCTGAACCCTCTCCCGGACGATCTCCAGGCCCACCCCGAGGATCTTGGCCACAGCGGCCTCGTTGCCCCTCACCGGGCTCTCCCGATGCCCCGCCGGCGTGGGTTCAATTAACATGAGCCTCTTGTCCACTCCGGGGACCCTGATCCCCCTCTGCAGCTCGTCGACGCCGGCAGCACCCCCGAAGTAGTAGAACTCCAGCTCGTTCTGTCGTGGCTTGACGAGGGGGAAGGTGACCGACCTGTCGTCCTCGATGTAGAGGTGGGCCTTGGGAAGCTGCCAGGGGGTGGCCATCACAATTTCCCGCTTGACCGGGCTCAGGCCTGCCGCCTGGAGGGCCAGCTCCAGCTTGAAGGAGGGAAGGGGGTAGGGGATGACCACGTCGACATCGCTGTCCTTGCTGACGTCCCCGCGGGCCACGCTTCCGTGGACAATGGGCCTGAACCCGGAGGACTCCAGGGGCAGCATCACCTCCAAGGCCCTTCTCCTGAGGTCACCCCAGAGCTTCCAGTGCTCCTCGCTGTAGACAACTTCCCTGACGTCGGCTACGCGCGCAGGCCTGACCATGGGATCAAAGCCCTACCTCGTGTTCCCCCACCACAAAATTTTTGTCCGAGACATGAAGCAGCGGCCTGACAAAGGAGATGTTCAGCCTGCCGTCCTTGAAGGCCTCCTTGTGGGCGTGAGCGGCCACCACCCTCCCCCCGATGACGACGTACTCCGGCCCCTCGTGGGTCCAGTCCAGCCGGCACTCCAGGTTGGCCGGGCACTCGACGATCCTTGGAGGCTTTACCTTGAGGGAGGGCTCCCAGCTCAGGTGGGCCTTTTCCAGCTCGTTGACCCCCCGGGGAAAATTTTTGCTGCAGAGGTACATCTGCTTCTTGATCTTCTCCGGCACCAGGTTGAGCACGAATTCCTCCGTTTCACAGATGTTGTGGTAGGTGTCGCTCTCATAGCTGGTGGAGAAGGCGACGATGGGGGGATCTGATTCCACGGGGGTCACCCATGACATCGGGGCGGCGTTTATCCTCCCCTTCCTGTCGACCGTGGTGATGAGCACTATTGGCCTCGGTGCTATCAGCAGATAGGCATCCTTCAGATCCACCTGCATACGATCAGTCCAGACTTTCCTTCAGCCACTTTAAATATTGCGGCCAGCCCCGCTGAATTTTCAGGGAGATGATCTCAGGCACCTGGTAGCTGTGGAGTTCCTTTATCCGGGCCATCAGCCGGTCCACCTTTGCCGTCGCCGTTTTTATCAGCAGCAGCACTTCCCCCGCTTCTTCAACCTTTCCCCTCCAGCGGTAGGTCGAGGAAACCGGGGCGATGACGCTCACGCAGGCGGCGAGCCTCTCCGAGACCAGGGCCCGGGAAATCCTCCTCGCCTCACGCCGATCCTTGACCGTGGTCAGCACGATCGAGAACATTTTCCCCAAGCCAAAGTTCAACGCATATGTTTAAAGATTGCCGGTGGTATTTTCTACGGTGCTGCATGTGATCGACGACATTCTCTTCCTGATAGCCCTGTTCCTCTTGTTCTGGGACGCCGTCGGTCTCATAAACCGCTGGTTCAACCTCAAGAAGCGCGGTTTTTCCATCTCCCCCGGCGTCATGATGTGGCGCACGAAGCGGGGCCTCAGCTTCATCAACCGGGTGGCCAAGGCCAGGAGATTCTGGCGGGTTTACGGTGACTTCGCCGTGGTGGCAGGGATAGTCCTGATGGTCTTCGTCTTCATCAACCTGGTGCTCAACCTGACGGTCCTGCTGACCCAGCCCGCCGCGGCCGTCGCCGGGGTGCAGCTGGTGTTGCCGGGCTTGGTCCCTGGCCTGACGCCGGTGGCCTGGATCATCGCGATCGCCACCGTCCTCCTCGTTCATGAATTCGCCCACGGCTTTCTGCTCCGCTCCCAGGGACTGAGGGTGAAATCGGTGGGGGGGATGCTGGTTCTGGCGATACCGGGGGCCTTTGTGGAGCCTGACGAGAAGCAGCTCGCCAAGGCGCCGGTCCTGAAGCGACTGCGGATGTATGCGGCCGGGGCCTTTTCCAATGTGCTGTTCGCGCTGCTGTGCCTGGCGATAATCCTCCTCCTCATCGTCCCCAAGCCCGGCGCCTACGTCTACGCCGTGGCTAAGGGCTACCCCGCCGACAACCACGGCATCGCCCCGGGCATGAGGATCTACTCCATCGACAACCTGCAGATAAACTCTCCCCAGGATTTCGAGAGTTTCATGAGCCTCACCAGGCCCGGGGAGAACGTGCGGCTGGTGACCAGCGCCGGGGAGATGGTGATAACTCTGGCTCCCAACCCCAACGTCGAGAACCGGGGCTACCTGGGCGTGGCCCTCTTCTCGGCATTTTCGCGCTGGAATTTCTTAAATCCCCTCTTTGTCCTCTGGGCGGCCATGTCCGAGCTCCTGGGCGGCAACGTCTTCCATCCCTTCATTTTCGAGGCCCTGGTGCCCTGGGCCGTTATCGACATCCTGAAGTGGATCTTCGTCCTGAACATAGGCATCGGGCTCTTCAACCTGATGCCGGCGGTGCCGCTTGACGGCGGCTACATCCTGAGGGGGATTCTGGAGAAGTTTACCTCCGAAGAAAGGGCCAGACAGATCACCATGGCGGTTTCGGTGGTGGTGCTGGCCATAATTCTGGCAAACTTCCTGCCTTATCTCAGGTGAGGGCATGGTGGAGATCACGGTGAAGGTAGTCGGTCAACGGACGCGCCGGTTGAAGGTGGATCCCGGAACCACCATCGCCGAGCTGCTCAGGAGGGTCGGCCAGAACCGTGAAACAGTGGTGGTGAGGCTGAACGGCAGGATTGTCGCGGAAGAGGAGCGGTTGAAAGAGGGAGACCTCATCGAAGTGATCCCTGTTGTGACGGGTGGTTGAATGCTCAGGTGCAGCTTCTGCGGCCGGAGGGCCGTCTACCACAGGCGCTACGCCGGAGTCTTCCTGTGCGACCGGTGCCTGATAAAGAGCGTGGAGCGTCGCTTCCGCCGGGCGATCAACGAGAACAAGCTCATTCTGCCCGGGGAAAGGGTTGCGGTCGCCGTCTCGGGGGGCAAGGACAGCGTCGCCTGCATGCACCTGCTTCACGATTACTGCCGGGGCAAGCGCTGCGAGCTGGTGGCGATCACGATAGACGAGGGGATCAAGGGCTATCGCGATGAGAGCCTGCCGATAGCCAGGGAAAATGCCGAGATGCTCGGAGTCGAACACCACGTGGTCAGCTTCAGGGAGGCCTTTGGCGCCACGCTGGATGAGATGGTCAAGGTCGCGGCCCAGAGGAGCACCGGGTTGAATCCCTGCACCTACTGCGGCGTGCTGCGCCGGTCCCTGCTGAACCAGGCGGCGCGGGAGTTGGGCGCGGACAGGCTGGCCACGGGTCACAACCTTGATGATGAGACCCAGGCCATAATGCTGAACTACATCCGGGCGGATCTCTCAAGGCTTTACCGGCTTGGTCCCGGTTACTCGCCGCGCCAGGGATTTGTCCCCAGGATCAAACCCCTGCGGGAGATCCCCGAGAAGGAGGTCGCCCTCTTTGCCCTGCTCAAGGGGATAAAGGTCCATCTCGCCGTCTGTCCCTACGCCAGCGGCATTCACATGGAGGTCCGGGATTTCCTCAACAGTCTGGAAAGCAACCACCCGAACTCCAAGTTCATGATCCTCCGCATGTTTGAGGAGATCAAGCCCCATCTCGAGGCCGCCGTCCCCGGCTTTGAGGCGAGAGGGTGCGAGAGCTGTGGGGAGCCAACTTCATCCACGCTGTGCAAGTCCTGTGAGCTCCTCCAGGGCCTGGGCCTGATGAGGAGGAGAAAAAACCTTATTTTCGTTGAGCCCAGTTAAATCCGGCGGCGGGCTAGGCGGGCAGCTACCCCTTGCCTGTACCACAAATGGGGTTCACGGTGGGCCGAAGCCCGCGGGCGGCGCTCGGAACTGCGCGTCGACCTGGCTTTCGGCGACGAAGTCCTGTCCCACCGGGTCGGCGGCGGCAGGGCTCAGGCCGGAGGGTCTGAGTTAACTGCCCTTGTCTCCCGAACCCCCCAGGGGCGGAAGTCAGCAAGGGTAAGGAGGACGTGCGGCGCTGGTGGCAAACGGGATGGAGCTCGGGGCCAGCCATCGGCTCGCAGGGAAGGCGTCAACCGCGGGCGTGCCCGCCGCCGTTTCACATCCCTTTTAATAAACCGGAGCAGAGTAATGACTGTGCGGGGGTAGCCAAGCCAGGTATGGCGGCAGGTTGCTAAGGCCAACCTGCAGATACCTGTTGGCCCTTCGGGCCTCAGGGGTTCAAATCCCCTCCCCCGCGCCAAAGGCTGATCAAACTGGAATCACTGCTTTCAATATTGACGCAAAATTCGATAAATGGGGGGCAAGGCTGCGAATGAAGATGCGAAGGAACGATCCGCTGGCTTAACTGTATCACGACTGACTAAAATTTTGTCGCCATGTATCTGATCACCGGATCGGGAATAATGAAGGAACCATCTTCTCGCCTTTCGAGGTAACCATACCTTACAAGATTGTCTAGCAGGTAAGTGAGGTCTGATTTGGAGATGGGGCCCAGCTTCCCACTGACTCCCGCATATATCTCAGACCACTTCAGGGCGCCGCTCGCGATTGCCCTTAGCACAACTTGATAGCGATCGCTCCAGCGCAGAATTTTTTTGCTCTCCTCGGCCGCCAGCTTTGCCGCCATCTTCAGAAACCACTCCAAGTCAGCCCTTCCTTCTGAAACGCAGGTGTGGCCATAAAGGGCCAACCACCCTATCAGCCCATCGAGGGCATCTACCACTTTCTCCAGATCTGGCGGTTTGGTTTTAGCTTCTTTGAATCCTCTCTCCAAGAAATCCATTGCCTCTTCGCGATCAAGCCTCCTCAGGTTGATGATCTTCGCATATCTACCATAGAGAGGCGAGCGGGGGTTCTCCATCCCCAAGAAGTCCCGGAGCAGGCCAACCTGGGATCCGGTCAAGATGAACGTTAAATTATCCAAGTTATCGATAGCCCATGCCAGCAACCCGTCGTACTTCATCCTGCCTGCGAGCCTCAAGTACTGCGCTTCATCGATGGCCACAATCATCCTCTCTTCATGGGCCGAAGCCCATCTGTCTGTAACTCTAAAGACATCGGCGAGCGATGCGCCCTTCTCCCTCCAGTCAAGCTGAATTTCAAACCCAGCAATTCTGATCCCGCGCACCTTTTCCAGCCACGATGTAAGGCGATGAGTCCTGCTCAGCCTCGAAAGTTCTTGGGAAAGAGCGTGGTATAAGTAAAATTTTGAGATGGATCCATGGGCAAAGTAAATCTCGCGCAGGTCTATCTTCACAAAGGGATGTTTAGATTCTGATAGTGCGACATTCAGTAGCGACGATTTGCCGAGCCTTCGTATCCCTTGGATTACCACCAATTTTTCCTTTTCGATCGACTCGAGCAGTTCATGTAACTCAGCTTCCCGATTGTAGAAATCTCTCTTTTTCTTCTTAGGTTCAGGATCAAACAGCATTAGTTCTACCCCTTGAACTAGTTCTACCCCTTGAACTATTAAAGATTGCTGCCGGAAGCCTGCGGGAGTTGTTCCCAACCCCCGCGCCAAATAGTTTCTGAGCTGATGCAGATGGGCAGGCGGGGTGTGTTTTCACTGCCCATCGAGGTCTTTTATGCTCTCAGGAGAAGTTAATCTGGGATCACCATGCCGACGGCCGATGAAGGACAGCTTCTGACGGGAAGGGTGGTCTTTCAGTACTTCTACGACTGCGGCGGTGACATCGACCTGGAGAAGATACCTCAGGAGAAGCTCAAGATCGTTCACCGGGTTCCCCCCAAGCGCCTGCGGGTGCTGGCGCCCAAGTATGAGGAGGTCGGCCTGCAGCCGCTGGAGGTCAGCCTGGGGACCAAGAACATCGACGGCCACGAGGCGAGGGTCGAGGGGAGAATCTTCCCCATCGGCGTGATCGAGATTTACACCGTCATCGAGTTTCGCAACGCGGGCCTGGAAAGCCTGATCAAGCTGGTCCGGCTCGATGAACATCCGGTGAAGGTTGCCGGCAGGGAGGTGGAGTTTGAGGCGGTGGCAAGGGAGGATTTTGAGAAGCTGCTCGAGGTGATCAAGCCGGCCATAGTTTCCCCCTACCCGGCGTTCAAACGTCCCGAAACCTACACGCTAATAATGATAACGGATTCTTCCCCCAAGCTGAAGGCGAATGATTTTCTGAGGAGGTTCCGGAAGCAGACGGCCGGCATCCTCCGGGGGGAGAGGGAATGGAAGAAGCTCAGCAGCAAGGAGGTTGAGGACGCCCTCAAGACCTACCTCAGTTACTCCGAGGACGACATCGTGATAGTTGACTGGTATTCCGCGCTGATGAGCGGTGCGGTGAACTACATGGATGACCTTGAGCACATGATCGAACTGGCCAAGATTCAGCTTCTGGAACTCAAGAGCTACGACAAGCTCCTCGACATGCGGCTGGAGCGCGCCTACGATTCGCTGTACGCGGTCTTCACCGGGCCGGGGGTAGGGGTTTTCTGGGGGAGGCGCTGGTACGGCAGGCTGGCCGCGGCGGCCGGGGAGCTGGCTGAGTGGCGGGTCGAGGTGACGGATCTGGTGGAGGATATGAGGAACATCCTGAAGTTCACCGGGGACTGGTATCTGGGAAAGCTTTACCGGATATCCAGCGAGCGTTTCCGCATCCAAGATTGGCTGGCCCTCGTCGACAAAAAGCTGGGGCAGCTGCAGGAGCTCTATGCCATGGCGATGGAAAGGGTCGACGTTCACAGAGCCATGACGCTGGAGCTTCTCATCATCATCCTGATCGCGATTGAGGTGTTGCTGGCCATCGTCATCGGCTTCAAGTGACCGCCCGCCCGCATTTATTCAGCGATCCGATACTCGACGGTGGCGCTGGTTTTTCCTTGCGGACAACTGATGTGAGAGACTTTGGTGAACCTGATGTTCATCATGTTTTTTTATTCTCGGGCGAAAGATAGATGGGGCCCGTAGTCCAGTGGTTAAGACGCCACCCTTACAGCCTCCGGGTAGGTCAGGTGGAGATCCCGAGTTCGAGTCTCGGCGGGCCCACCAAAAAATTCCAGCCCATTTTCCCAATTGTTGGCTCCAATGCGGCTGTTAACACCACCGGGACGGGCCGGTTTGAAGTGCAGCAGCTACTTTCGGGAGCGCTGCCCGCTGACAGGTTTCATCAGCTTTTGGATTTCCTCGTGCAGGCGCCTGAAGCGTTCGAGAGCCGGGTGATCTGGGCCCAGCTCTGCGCGGAACCACTCCACCGCTTCGCGGTAGCTCCCGCGCCTGTTTTTGATGACGAGCTTGTCCGCGTAGGTCACCACCTTCTCTTCCAAAGTTCGGGGCGTGAAATCCCGGGCCGGTAGCCCGAGCTCCCTGGCCTCCTCGGCCGGAATTCCCGAGCCGATGTGGCGCTCGGCAAATCTGGCCAGGTCCCCCAGCCCCATTTCCCGCAGGATCTTTCCACCGATGACGCCGTGTTCAATCCCGTGGGTCCTCGCGCGGCCGATGTCATGCAGCAGCCCACCCAGGCTGACCAGCTGAAGATCAATGCGGTGACCGTTCTTCCGGATCCTTTGGGCGATGGAGAGGGCGGTGCGCTCAACGGCAAGGCAGTGCTGGACCACGTTTTCCGGGCATCCCGCCTCACGCAGGGCTTCCAGAGCTCTTTCTCTGTCGATCATCCGCTTACCGATATCTCGGGGCTTTGGAACTACTTATCCCTTTTGAAAATTTTTTCGCGAAAGGGAAAAATAAGGAAAAGGTGAAAGAAATTCGGGTCCCATGGTGAGAAAAATCCTCCTGAAGTTTCCAGATTTTGAGGCCGAGGTGGAGCTGCTGGAGAAGGACCACCCCGAGCTCTGCGAGGCCATCCGGAGCGCCCTGCCCCTTGAGGCGGCGATCGATGTCTGGAAGGAGGAGATCTACTTCGAGATCCCGGTGCAGATGAAGCCCAGGAAGCCCACGACCAGGACAACCGCCGGCGATGTTTCCTACTGGCCCGATGGACCGGCGCTGTGTGTCTTCTTCGGCAGGTCACAGCCAGTGGGCCCGGTGGAAACATTCGGGGTGATCCGGCGGGGCCTTGAGAATTTCCGCAGGCTCAAGGCCGGGGATCGGGTCAGGGTGATTGAGTCCTAGATGACCCCGGTTATTTTCGCCAGCCTTTCCGCGGCCTTTTTCTTCAGGCCGTCCTTCAGCACGGTGTAACGCTCGGGCCTGATCCTGTGCGCGATCGTCAGCGCCTTCACGATGTACCGCGGTGGTATCCCCAGCTCCTTCGCGTTGGTCGGTGCCCCGATGGTCCTCAGCGCCCTTTTGATGGCAACCCAGTCCTCGCCGTGGAGGTAGGCCATCATTATCGTCCCCACGCCGCACTGTTCGCCGTGAAGCGCGGGCTTCGGCGCCGTGATGTCGAGGGCGTGGCTGAAAAGGTGCTCCGACCCGCTGGCCGGCCTGCTGCTTCCGGCTATGGCCATCGCCACGCTGCTTGAGATCAAGGCCTTGACGACTTCCCGCACGCTCTCCTCGGTGCGCTTTCTGATCACCTCGGCATTTTCCATGACGATGTGGTAGCTCACCAGCGAAAGCGTGGCCGCATATTCACTGTAGGGCTCACCCTTGACGCGGTGGGCCAGCTGCCAGTCCCTGACCGCGGTGAGGTTGGCGATGATGTCGCCGCAGCCGGCGGCCAGCAGGCGGTGGGGAGCCCGCCTGATGATGAGGGTGTCAGCGATGATCGCTATCGGCGCGTGGGTTTCGATGGAGGTGGGCTTTTTGCCCCCTTTGATGGAAGCCCTCGAGGAAGCGATGCCGTCGTGGGAGGCCGCCGTGGGGACCGACACAAAGGGTTTGCCCTCCTGAAATGAGGCCAGCTTGGCCACGTCGATGCTTTTGCCACCGCCAACGCCCAGGAAGAAGTCAACCCTGTCGTGGGAGATCTCCCGCACCCTGGCCACCGTTGCCAGATCCGCCTCGGTTATGATGGTGTGCATGACGTCAAACTTCGCCCGCTCCAGCTGGGCCTTGACCCTGGCGCCGACGAGTTCAAATGTTCTGGGGTCGGCCACGATTAAGGCCCGCCTCCCCAGGCCCAGCTTCCGGCACACGTGGGCCACCCTGGAGATCACCCTGGGACCCATCCAGACCTCGCGGGGCAGCTCAATTTTCTTCGGTTCCTTCACCCCATCCCCGCTCTCAGATTTGCGGATAACTTTATATACAGCCACCACGATTCACTTATTGCTGCTTCTATGCGGCATTTTTGGGGCGTGTTGCTTTGAGTGAGCCGAAGTTTGAGAACCTGAAGGGGACGACGACGGTCGGGATAGTCTGCAGAGACGGCGTGGTCCTGGCCACCGACTCTCGCGCCACCATGGGCTATCTCGTGGCCAGCAAAAAGTCCAGGAAGATCTACAGCATCACGGACAGGATCGCTTTCACCACGGCGGGCGGGGTAGCGGACACCGAGCAGCTGGTCAGCATGATGAGGGCGGAGGCCGGCTACTACGCGATGCATGAGGGCACCCCGATGACGGTTTCAGCCTGCGCCAAGATGGTCTCGAACCTGATGAATTCCTATCTCTACTATGCCAACCTGCTGGTTGGTGGTATGGACGATGACACCCCCAGGTTGTTCTTCATCGACATGGATGGCGGCATGATCGAGGAGAAGATGGTGGCGACCGGTTCCGGGTCGCCGGTGGCCTACGGCGTGCTGGAGACGGAGTTCCGGGAGGACATGAAGACCGAGGAGGCGATCCCGATTGCCATCAAGGCCATCAGGACCGCGATGAAGCGGGACATAGCCACGGGAAACGAAGTGATGGTGGCCGTAGTTACCAAGAAGGGTTATCGCGAGCTCACTCCCGATGAAATTAAAAAACTGGCTTAGGGCAGCTGGAAAAAATTAGGGTGCAAGCATGGCTGCAGAGGAGTTACTTAAGGAAATCAAGGCCGCGGTGAAGGAGACCCCATTTGCCGACGCAGTTACCAACATAGACTTTGAGGGGCCCCGGGTGGTCCTCTACTGCGGAAATCTGGACCTCCTGATGGATAACGGGGAGAAGATAAAGGAGCTCGCCCGCAAGCTCAGGAAGAGGATAATTTTACGCCCCGATCCCTCCATCCTCACGGAGAAGGAGGAGGCCGAGAAGAAGATCCGGGAGCTGGTGCCGCCCGAGGCCAAGATAACCGACATCATCTTCAGCGATGACGTTGGCGAGGTAACGATAGAGGCCGAGAAGCCCGGCGTCGTCATCGGGAAGGGCGGGGCCCTCCTCAGGGAGATAATGCACAAGATAAGCTGGACGCCGAAGGTGATTCGGGCGCCGCCGATAAGGTCGGACATCGTGCGCAACATCCGGCTGTCGATGATCTACGGCGGGGCCGAGAGGCGCGAGATCCTGAGAAGGATCGGCCGGCGCATTCACCGGGAGCAGAAGGCCAAGGACGGCTGGATAAGGCTGACGGCCCTTGGCGGCGCCCGCGAGGTCGGGAGGTCCTGCTTTCTGCTGCAGACGCCCGAGAGCCGGGTGATGCTGGACTGCGGCGTCAACGTGGCTTCCGATGACCGCGCCTTCCCCCACCTGGAGGCGCCGGAGGTGAGGCTGCCGGAGCTGGATGCGGTTGTCCTCACCCACGCCCACCTTGACCACTGCGGCTTTATCCCCTACCTGTTCAAGTATGGCTTTGACGGCCCGGTTTACTGCACACCACCGACGCGGGATCTCTCGGTGCTGCTCCTCCTTGATTACCTCGACATCGCCGAGCGCGAGGGGAAACAGCTGCCCTTCACCAAGAGGGATATCGGTTCATTTCTTTCCCACTGCATAACCCTGGAATACGGGGATGTGACGGACATAGCGCCGGACATCAGGATCACCTTCCACAACGCCGGACACATTCTGGGGTCTTCGGTGGTTCACCTCCACATCGGCGACGGCCTCTACAACGTTGTTTACACCGGAGATCTGAAATTTGACCGGACCCGGCTGTTCTCCCCCGCGGTTTACAGCTTCCCCCGCGTGGAGACCCTGGTCATCGACAGCACCTATGGAGGCGCCGAGGACGTCCAGCCCTACCGGACGGATGCCGAGAGGGCCTTCCTTCAGGCGGTGACGGAGACGATAAAGCGCGGGGGCAAGGTGCTCATCCCCGCTTTCGCCGTCGGCAGGGCGCAGGAGATAATGGTTCTCCTGGAGAGTTCCAGGCGCAACAAGCTGATAGACGAGCTGCCCGTCTACCTCGACGGCATGATCTGGGAAGCCACCGCCATCCACACGGCCTATCCCGAGTATCTCTCGCAGGAGCTGCGGGAATTGATATTCAAGGAGGATGAGAATCCCTTCCTTTCCCCCATGTTCACCAAGGTCTCCGGGCCTGACCAGCGGGCCGAGATAATAGAGGGGGAGCCCTCAGTCATCCTCTCCACGGCGGGCATGATGGCTGGTGGCCCGGTGCTGGAGTACTTCAAACACCTGGCCCCCGATCCCAAGAACACCCTGATTTTCGTGGGCTACCAAGGCGAGGGCTCGATGGGTCGGAGGATTCAGAAGGGATGGCGGGAGATACCGATGCAGGATGAGAAGGGAAGGCTGGAGGAGGTCAAGGTCAACATGGAGGTGAAGACCATCGAAGGGTTCAGCGGCCACTCGGATCGCACCCAGCTGCTCAACTACATCAGAAGGCTGTCACCCAAGCCGGAACGGATAATCAGCATTCACGGCGATGACACCAAATGCACCGACTTTGCGGCCACGCTTCACAAGCTCTTCCGGGTCGAGACCAGGGCCCCGCTCAACCTGGAAACCATCCGGCTAAGGTGATCATTTAAGGGACTCGATTTCCCTCTTGGTGAGCTTTCGCTTCTTGGCCCTTTGATCCACGATGGCGCTGTGGCCAAAGGGGTCCATCAGAATTATCCTGGCCCTGGCGCGGCCCTGGATGATCTCCTCGATCTTTTTAAGCCTTCTCTGCGCCGCCTTTCTCTTGGCCGGCGGCGCGGTTTCAGCGACGTAGCTCAGCACATCCTTGACCCGGTTCAGGACCCCCTCGACGTTGGTTATGTACCCCTGGCTGCCGGCTCCGGGGGTTATGGTCACGCCCAGCTCCGGTATTTTTATCATGCCCGTGCTGGACCGGACCACCCTGACCATCATGTCCTCCTCTGACGATATCTGAAATTCATATCGGGCCGCCTCATGCTGTCCGAGGTGGGTCACCTCCGAGTGTTTGAAGTTGCAGTGGCTGCAGGTGACCAACGTCTCCATCGTCTCGCCGAAGTAGGGGATGTCATCGATCCTGCCGAAAACCTGAAAGGTGCCCCTGGCGCCACAAATGGGACAGATCTCGATGGGGAGGACAAACTCCCTTTTCGTCATGAGCCCACCGGATTAAGTGGCAGGCTTCCGGAACTGGAGGCTGATGTACTTTGGCGTGGCAATAACCTTGGTTTCGGTGAGGCGCCCCATGTCGCCGCCGATTCCCTGGCAGATGCCCTTGAGCTGGTCGATGGCCTGCTTCAGCTCCTGGGGATCATGGTTCATCAGAGAGCTGATATCGAGGATGATGATGTTACCCGCCCTGAGCTCATCAGCCGCTTCCTGAACATCGGCAAGGCTGTTGAGCTCCATGCTCTTGACATAGATGGGCTCAACCTCGCCCAGTTTTCCGGGCTTGCCGGTGCTCTCAACCTCGGTGACCGGTACCTCCTGGATGGTCGTTGGCTCGGAACGGGGCTTGCTAAAAATTTTCTTTAGTGATCTCATGGGCTCTCACCAAAATATCGATTAATCAATATTTAACCCTTTTCCAGATGCCGGGGTCGAAAAAATCCATAGGATAAAAATATTTGAAGTCACCTGTTTTGGCGCTGTGCCGAGCGGCGTGGTAACCTTTGCTCATCTTCGATCACCTGTCACCACCTCCTCGGCCAGCCACTGCTTCTATTCAGAAGGTGAAGAAGTGTCCCTACTGCGGGACCAGCAGGTTGAGAAAGGCGGGAAAGGCTGAGAATAATCACGTCAGCAAAAAGCTTACAGGTGTAAGGACTGCTCGCGGTTCTTCGGGTCCACTTGGATCTCGAACACGATGGCTCAGATCGGTGATCGGATGCATTTCTGCAGTGCCAGCAGGCCCATGATGTCGGTCGTGCTCTCCCCTGCTTTGCTTTCGGGCGTCGAGCACCTGTGGCCCCCGCCGCTAAATCCCACCAAGATTTCTCTTCCAGCCTCATCAACATCTTGGGATTTATGAATCGCAGGTCGCCCGCCGCGTTCGCACTTTTGAGAATCTCAGCGTGCTTCCAAAAGCCGCCATATCTCGTCGCCAACATGGTGTATGTTTTTGACGGCTTTTCCCTTGGGCGCTCTCATCGCTGAACCATCGAGGAGGGCCAGGCCTATCGCGAGGGGCTTGCCATGTCTCTCGTCCACGACCACGACGACATCCCCCGCCTTGATCTCGGGGTCTGCGGAGACGATGCCCGGGCTCATCACGTCGGCGCCGTTGACCACGTGGGGCACCGCGCCCATGTCCACGGCAACGCGTTTAAGCTGGATCAGGTCGACCATCTTCAGGGTGGGGAAAAGAAGGCCATTTTTTCGGAAAAACAGCATCCTGCCCCCGCTGATGATCAGATCTATCCCTTCCTCACTTTCCTGGATCTCAACCTCTTTGCCAAGGGTGCCGGCAACCGCCCCGCCGAACCTGTCGCCGACCTCCCGGACAAGATTTTTCAACTCATCCTTGCGCAGCCGGTAGCGCCTTTTGGCGGGCATATTAAAGCCTTGGCGGGATAAACTTAAATATAAGGCTGAAGAAAAGTTGGTGATTTTGATGAGCCAGAGACCGTTGGATATACTGAACAAAGCGCTCGGGTCATCGGTCCTCGTGGGACTAAAGGGTGGACGGGAGTTCCGGGGGAAGCTCAGCGGCTTTGATGTCCACGTGAACATCGTGCTTGAGGAAGCTGAGGAATTACAGGGAGGAGAGGCCACCAAGCGCTACGGCACCATGGTCATCCGTGGTGACAGCGTGGTCTTCATCTCGCCGGCCGGGTGATTTGATGGTCAAGGGAACACCCTCGATGGGTAAAAGACACAAGGTTGTCCACATCAGGTGCCGCCGCTGCGGGAGGCGCGCCTACCACGCCCAGCGCGGCGTCTGCGCTGCCTGCGGCTACGGGAGGGACACCCGCATCAACCGGTACCGGTGGAAGACAAAAACTGTTCAGAGGCTCAGGCTGCGGTAGTGCCTTCCCCCCGGTTAAAAAATCTCTTAAGGCGAAGAGATGACTGTTTTACTGTGGGCCGGTAGATCAGTTGGAAGATCACTCGCTTGGCAAAGGGGAAAATCCAGATTGCGAGAGGTCGCGGGTTCGAGTCCCGCCCGGTCCACCATTTATCCACGCCGGTTGTCGCTGAGACTCGATTTTCCGTGAAAACCTTTTCAGTCAAAACTCTGCCAGCCAAAAGAGATATGGTTGTAACAATTAACTTTCTTGGGGTGGACCCCTGGCAATTATCCCCAAGCGGAATAAAAGAGCCAAGGGAGCAGATGACCTGAGAAGAGGCCTGATGCTTTTCTTGGTCTTCTTTTGCCTGTCCATCGTCATCCACGAAACCTTTCATCTGGTCGTGGCCCGTTCACTAGGTTACCGCGCGGAGGTCTTCTACGGGATCAACCTCCTCAACGTTTATGGCTACGTTCATGTGGAACCCCCGGCCGAGGGCTTCATCCACACCGTGCTCCTGTTTGGCGCGGGTGGGCTGGGGACCGCCCTGGTGTTTTTCATCCTGTGGTCAGCCATTGAGGACATCTTGGCCAAAATATTGCTGTCCTTTTTCACCCCGATGCAGCTGGCCTATGGGGTTCTGGAGCCGCTGTATGGGCTTCGACTGATCCAGATAGATGCCCTGAGCATCTGGCCCATCCTGGTGGGACTGATCGCCCTGGTTGTCTTCAGAGTAATCTACTGGAGAAGGGGGCTCTGGTGATGGGGAAGATCCTAAAATTTTCAGCGGAGAATCGTTTTATCGATTGGATTTTATATTGTTTGACGTAGTTCTATTGGGGCCTGTAGTCTAGTGGTATGACGTCACCCTGACACGGTGAAGGTCGAGGGTTCGAATCCCTCCGGGCCCACCATTTTTGGTGCTTCATTTCAGGACAATTTTCATTGGAATTGGTTGGCGCGCGACATCGCGGCCTTGATCTTCAAGGTTTATTAATGGGAAAAGAACATTATGTGAGGTAGCACCCGATGAGACCGAAATTTAACCGGTGGTCGAGGCATTTTCTGGCGATGGTTACTGTTTTTGCGCTGGTTCTCCTGAGCAGCGCTCCTGCTTTGGCAGATTTGAGTTTTGAGCAGTCTTTAACCGACTGGACGGTTCAGAACGTTGAGGACAGCTGGCCTTCGACCAGCCACGAACACATAGCCCAGATAGTGACCTCCCGATATTCCACGGGCGGCAAATCACTGAGGGGTGGAGCCAAAATAATGGGTGATTATTCCGCTTGGTACCAACGGGACTTAACCGAAACCATCTTTTGGACAGATTATCAGGATTTCCGCAACCTGCTCGCGATCAAGGTTGACATGACCGATATTCAGCGCCAGACCAGCCATTACTCTTGGGGCTACGGCATGGAAATATCCTTGGTTCTTTCCGACGGCGTTAATCAATCACGCTCTTTGTTGTGGTGCCGGCATGAGGAGCCATACTGGTTGCCTGGCATCGAGGACAATCCCTATGAACTTAGTTTTATTGGTGCTGACGGAACGACATGGTACCGCTACGGCACAACGCTTACAACCAATCGCTGGGGCCTCACTGATTTTGGTGGAGGTCCACTGGCCAACGTCAACCTCGCCCACGCCAAACTTGGTTTGGCCTTTTCCTGTGTTTCTTGGCACAGTTCACCCCAGACCCTCTGGGTAAACGCGTTGGTGGACAGCATTCAGCTGATAAGGGATGTAACCCCTCCAGCAGTTGCGGTGTCTCTTTACGGAACATCCGGCAATAATGGCTGGTACACCTCGGATGTGGTCGTTACTCTAAAAGCAACTGACGGCGAGAAGGGCGTTGACCGAACGGAGTACGGTTTTGATGGCGTTAACTGGTCACCATACATTTCACCGGTTGGAATCAGCGGCGAGGGCGAGACAACTTTTTACTATCGCTCTTTTGATAAAGGCGGCAATATGACGAGTTCTGACGTGATTATTAAAATTGACAAGACTCCGCCCGTTATCTCCGCCAGTTATTCTCCAGAGGCCAACAGCGCGGGATGGAACAACAGCAGCGTGACGGTACATTTCGAGGCAAACGATGACATATCCGGATTGGAATCAGTTACACCGGATGTCACTATTTTCACTGAGGGCATCAACCAAACGGTGACCGGGGCAGCTGTTGACAGGGCGGGCAACAGTGCCAGCGTGACTCTCTCGGGGATAAAAATAGACTTCACCGCCCCCGTCGTCACCATTAATTCACCAGAACAACGCGATTATCTGGCGCAGGGTAGCCTCACTTTAGCTTTCTCAGCAGTTGACGAGCTCTCAGGTGTCTTGGTCTTGACGGCTCAGCTCGATGGCACTGAGGTGGTCAGCGGTCAGGTGGTCGAGCTTTCCAGATTTGGAGGCAGTCATAGTTTGATCGTGAGCGCTGTAGACGCAGCGGGCAATTTGGGGAGCAGAAGTGTTAATTTTAGGGTAGTGGTCCCCGCTGAGATTGATATTAACCCCGACACATTAAACCTTAAATCCAATGGTGATAAAGCGGCGGTCACTGCCTATATCGAGTTGCCCGCGGGATATCTTGCGGATGAAATTGACATCTCCACTGTCAGGCTGGATATAAATGGAATGGTGATTAACTCTCAGCCTTCACCAAGCTGTTTGGGAGATCACGATGGAGATGGAATAACCGACCTGATGGTTAAATTCAGCAGGCAGGAGACAATCGCCGCGCTAGGTGGAGCCGTTGGCGATGTTAAGGTCATGGTTGCGGGAGAGCTGAAAAGCGGTTGTGCATTCAGCGGAGAGGACATGCTTCGGGTCATCAGACCTGGAAAATGATTGATTCGAAATAAGAAAAAGCAGTTCGGCAAATCTTCGGTGGCTCTTTCGCTGGCGGGACAATGGACGGCAATAAATTTGTAAGTTCCGTCAGGAGCAGCATCCTTTTTGGGAGAGTAATTGAAGTTTTTCCGTATGAAGCTGATACTGGCCTCAGCAAAGGATCCTGCCGCGATGAACGTAGTTTCTTCGCTCCTTGAACTTTATGATTTTGAGTTGGTTGATAGGGAGCACTTTGAGCTGGGCAAGGGCATTTCTTTAGAGATAATAAGCGAGGAGGCGGTTGAGATCAATTTTTTGCCTAGTTTTGCCGATGAGGTGATCGTGGCTTCGAGACATGCGAGTGCGGCGGGTAAACCCTCCCTTACGGTGCACGTTCCCGGAGATCTTGAAAAAGGGGCGCTGGCGCTAGCATCACCGGCGACGGTAAAATCAGCTCTAGCAGCTCTGAAGATTGAGAGAGATCAACTCGATCTGCCCTTTGAAATTTCTCTCGAGGCCACCCACCACGGACCCACGGGATTGGCCGTCCCCGTCACCTTCGTCGAGATCGGCAGCGGGCCGGAGCAGTGGGCCGACAGGAGGGCCGGGGAGGCCGCCGCCCACGCGATAATGAAGGCGGTCTCCCCTGAGGTGAAGTGCCTGAACGCCGTCGGTCTCGGTGGTCCACATTACGCCCCCAGGCACACGGAAATAACTCTGGAGACGGATGTCGGCGTGGGTCACATCCTCCCCAAGTATGTAAGTTTCGATGAGGGCCTGGTGGAGCTGGCGGTTCGCCGCACTTGCGGTGGTGCCCAGCTGCTGGTGCTCGACTGGAAGGGATTGAGCGAGGAGCAGAGGAAGGTGGCCCAGAGGGTGGCGGAAAGGCTGGGGATCCGGGCCCAGCGTTCGCGGGAAATCATCGAGCGCAAAAAGCTTTAAATCGATACCGGGGAAAATCAACAGCGAAAAGCAACGGAAGTGTCCTTGTGACCAGAATTGAAAATGCCGTGTTCACTCCTGAAACGGGGTTTACTTCGCTGACCAAGGCCGTTGTCGCAACGCCGGAGAAGCCCAAGAGCAGCGAGGCGAAGACAGTTACCACTGAAGAGCTCGAGCAAATCCTGCAGCGGGCCAAGGCCAGGATAATCGCCGTGGGCTGCGGCGGTGCCGGTTGCAACACGATCTCCCGCATGATGGGCGTCGGCATACGCGGTGCCCAGACCATCGCGATAAACACCGATGCTCAAGATCTCCTCTACACCACCGCCGATCGAAAGATACTGATCGGCAAGGACATCACCGGAGGGCTCGGCGCTGGCAACGATCCGGAGAAAGGCGAGGCGGCGGCGAGAGAGGACGAGGCGATCATCAAGGATCACATTTACGGTGCCGACCTAGTTTTCGTGACCTGCGGCTTGGGCGGCGGCACCGGGACGGGATCGGCGCCCGTGGTGGCGGAAATAGCCAAGAAGCTCGGCGCCCTCACGGTCTCGGTGGTCACGCTTCCCTTCACCGTCGAGGGGACGAGAAGGAGAAAAAATGCTGAGCAGGGCCTGGCCAAGCTCCGCGCCGTCTCGGACACGGTGGTGGTGATCCCCAACGACAAGCTGATGCAGCTGGCCCCCGACCTGCCGATAGGCGCCGCTTTCAAGGTCTCGGACCAGCTGTTGATAGATGCGATAAAGGGAATCACGGAGATGATAACGATGCCCGGGCTGATCAACCTGGACTTCGCCGATGTCCGCACGGTGCTGAAGAATGGCGGTGTTGCCATGATCGGCATCGGGGAGTCAGATACTGTCAACAGAAGCGAGGAGGCGGTGGAGGAGGCCCTCAACAGCCCGCTTCTTGACGTCGACATCACCGGGGCGAAGGGGGCGCTGATCAACATCGTGGGCAGCCCCGACCTCACGCTTGAGGAAGCTCAGAAAATAGTGGCGAAGGTCGCGGAGTCCTTGGACCCCAACGCCCACGTGATCTGGGGCGCTCAGATTTCACAGGAGATGAAGAACTCGGTGAGGGTCATGGTCGTGCTCTCGGGGGTTCACTCTCCCTACGCGGTGGGGCCGGGGGAGCAGCCGGCTAAGCCCGGGGAACCGATCGATCTGGGACTGGGGTATCTGTAATGCGCAAGTTTCTTCATGAGGCCAAGCGAGTTCTTGCGGTAGCGAGAAAACCGGATCAGGAGGAGTACCTTCAGGTGGCAAAGGTGGCCGGCCTGGGCATTCTGCTGATCGGGTTTGTTGGCTTCGTCATTATGCTGATCAGTTATTTCATCCAAGGAATGCTGGCTTCCTGAGGAGATCCCTATGGAGGAAACACAAAAGCCCGCCATCTTCGCCATCAGGACGACGATCGGACAGGAGAAGAACACCGCCGACATGATCGCCTCCAGGGCCAAGAACTTCAAGCTGCCGGTCAAGGCAGTGCTCGCCCCCACCGGCATCAGGGGCTATATTTTCGTCGAGGCGGTGGGCAAGACGACCATCGAGCGAGTCCGGGCGGGAATAAAACACGGGAAGGGCATGGTGGCCGGAGAGGTCCCGATCACCCAGATAGAGCAGTTCCTGGTCCCGAAGGCCGCCGTGACCGGCATGGAGGTCGGAGACGTCGTGGAGCTCATTTCCGGACCCTTCCGCGGTGAGCGGGCCCGGATCATCAGGGTTGATGAGGGGAAGGAGGAGATAACGGTGGAGCTCTTTGAGGCCACGGTGCCGATACCCGTGACCGTTCGCGGTGACTCGGTGAAGATCCTGCAGAAGAAAGAAAAGGAGGGAGAAGGTGAAGGCAAGTGAAGTGAAGCCCGACATGAGGCGCATCGAGCTCGAGCTGACCATTGTGGAGATGGAGGAGCCCAGGCCCTACACGCGGCGGGACGGCAGGGAGGGCCGAGTCGCCACCGCCACCGGCGAGGATGATTCCGGCCGCGTCAAAGTTTCCCTCTGGGATGCCGATGTCGACCGGGTTAAGGTTGGCAGCAGGATCAAGATAACCAACGGCTATTCCCGGATGTTCCGCGGCGAGGTCCACGTTAGCTCTGGGATCTACGGTAAGTTGGAAGTTCTGAGCTGAGATCATTGAGGCAGCTTGATGACCAATCCCCTTCCGGGTTACCGGTGTTCAAGGTTGTGCCAAACCATAGTGTTTTTAACGTTCGCGGCTTATTTTTGAGGGAACGTTACATCGCTCAGGTGCAGAATTATGGAGTCCAGGGTTAGGGTCATGGTGGAAGGGGGCAAGGCGAACCCCGGGCCACCCCTGGGTCCAGCCCTGGGACCTCTGGGGGTCAATGTGGCGCAGGTCGTGGCCAAGATAAATGAGGCTACCAGCGCCTTCGCCGGAATGAAGGTTCCCGTTACCGTGGTGGTGAAAAAGAAGACCAAGGAATTCTCGATTGAGGTGGGATCGCCGCCGACCGCAGCCCTGATAAAGAAGGAGCTGGGCCTGGAGAAGGGGGCCAAGGCGACCGGCAGCGAGGTCGTTGGAAACCTGAGCCTCGCCCAGGTGATCAAAATTGCCAAGCTGAAGTCAGGGTCCAGCCTGGCCAAGAGCCTGAGGGCCGCGGTCAAGGAGGTGCTGGGGACCTGCCTGAGCCTCGGGGTGACGGTTGAGGGCAAGGATGCCCGGGAGATCCAGCGAGAGATAGACGAGGGAAAGCACGACGAGGAGTTGAAGTGAATGGCGGAAAAGGCCAAGGACCTGTTGAGCGCGGTGAAAATGGCCAGGGCGGCCAGCCCCAAGAGAAATTTCAGCCAGTCCTTTGAGATCCAGATTGCCCTCAAGGAGATAGATCCAAAGAAGCCCGAGGGAAAGATAGCCGAGGAAGTGGTGCTGCCTCACTACCCCGGGGAACCCAAAAGAGTGGTGGTCTTTGCCGACGGTGAGCTCGCCCGCAGGGCGCGTGAGGCCGGAGCCGTTCGGGTGCTGGGAAGGGAGGAGATAACGGAGCTGCAGAAGGATCGCAAGCAGGTGAAGAAGCTCGCGGAGGAATTTGATTTTTCCATTGCCCAGGCCGACCTGATGATTCTCATCGGCAAAGCCCTGGGCCCTGTTCTCGGGACGAGGGGCAAGATGCCTAAGCCCGTTCCTCCCACAGCCGACCCCGCCCCGATCATCGAAAGGCTGAGGAGGAGCGTGAGGATCGCGACCAAGGAGCAGCTGGCGGTCAGCGCCAAGATTGGGGTGGAGTCCATGAGCGACGAGGAGATCGCCGCCAACGCCAAGGCGGTTCTGGACGCGGTGGAGAAAAGGCTGGGGGATGTCTCCAAGATCGCCGCGGTGAGGATAAAGACCACGATGGGAAAGCCGGTTGAGCTGGAGGTGCAGGCGTGAGGCCCAGAAAGGCGGAGATTCCTTCCTGGAAGCAGGAGGTCGTCGCTGAGCTGATAAAGCTGATGGAGAGCTACCCCGTCATCGGGATCCTCGACATCTCAGATCTCCCCGCCAGCCAGTTCCAGCAGATGCGTCAGAAGCTGAGGGGACAGGCAGAGATCGTCGTGGCTAAAAACACGCTGGTCTCGATAGCGATCAGGGAAGTTTCCAGGAAGAAGGACCCCAAGCTGGCTGAGCTGGCCTCCTTCCTCAGGGGACAGACGGGGGTGATCTTCACCAGGATGAACCCCTTCAAGCTGAGCCGGCTCCTGCGCGAGAGCAAAATCAGCGCCCCCGCCAAGCCGGGAGCGAAGGCGATGAAGGATGTCGTCATCCCCGCCGGCGAGACCGACTTCGCCCCGGGTCCAGTGGTGGGAGAGCTCCAGCGGGTGGGGATAAAGGCCCGCATCCAGGCGGGCAAGGTGGTGATCCTCGAGGACTGTCACCTTCTGAAGGCCGGCGACATCATCTCCAAGGAAATAGCCGACGTCCTGCCGAAGTTCGGCATCCTGCCATTGGAGCTGGGCCTGAAGCTCCGCGCCGCTTATGAGGACGGCATGATTTTCACCGGAGGGGTCCTTGAGATCGATGAGAAAAAGACGCTGGAGGAGCTGCGCCTCGCCAGCCTGAGCGCGTTCAACCTGGCCCTGAACGTGAACTACCCGACTCCCCTCACCATCGGCCTTATGATAATCAAGGCCCACGCAGCCGCGCAGAATCTTGCCCTTAACGCCTGTCTGCCCGTGGCCCAGGTCCTGCCCATGCTGCTGGCGAGGGCCAACGCCGAGATGCTGGGTCTGGCCAGGGCGGTTGCCGGCAGGGATCCACAGGCGCTGGACGAGGAACTGAGAAGCATGCTGGGCCTGAGCGCACCCGCTGCCGCCTGAGCAACGACTGCGGGCAGATCCTGGCGTCAGGTGTTCTGAAGGGGGTGTCCTGGTGGCTCCCGCGTGTCCTGATCCCGGTTCTTTTGAAGTGCAAGAGTTAAAAAGGAACAGTTTATATTGGTATGTGCACAAAGAAAAAGGGGTTTGAAAATGGAATACGTTCACGCAGTTCTGCTGCTGCACAGCGCCAAACAACCTGTCAACGAGGAAAATTTGAAGAAGGTAATCGCGGCTGCAGGGTTGCAGGTTGACGAGGCCAGGGTTAAGGCCATGGTCGCAGCGCTCGAGGGAGTCAACATCGACGAGGCGATCAAGAGCGCGGCCGTCCCCGCTGTTGCTGCACCTTCTGCTCCGGCTGCTCCTGCCAAACCAGAGGAGAAGAAGAAGGAGGAGAAAGTCGAGGAGAAGAAGGAAGAGGAGGCCTTGGCCGGGCTCGGTGCGCTGTTCGGCTAGAAGGAAAATTTTGTCAGCTCCTTTGCTCCGCTTGGGTCCAGGCGCCAGGGGTGCAGCCTTAGCCTTGACTGTCCTGAGCGGAGAAGTCTTTTAACTTTGTCATCGATATTTGCTTGTCGGAGTGATAACTTGAGGGACATCTATCGAGTGAACCTCTTCCGAAGCAGGGGCTTCGCGCGGAGGAAATGCCCGAAGTGCGGCAGGCTCTTCTGGACGCTGGACCCCGAGAGGACCACCTGCGGGGACACTCCCTGCGATGAGTACACCTTCATCGGCAACCCGCCGACGAAGAGAAGGTACAGCTTGGCGGAGATGGAGAGAACCTTTCTCAAGTTCTTTGAAAGACATGGCCACAAGATCATCAAGAGGTACCCCGTGGTTTCCCGGTGGCGCGACGACATCTTTCTCACGATCGCCTCCATCGCCAACTTTCAGCCCTGGGTCACCAGCGGCCTGGTCCCTCCGCCAGCCAATCCCCTCGTGGTGAGCCAGCCCAGCATCCGCCTTAAGGACATCGACAACGTGGGGCGCTCGGGGAGGCACCTGACCCTTTTCTTCATGGGGGGCCATCATGCCTTCAACTCAAGGCGGCAGAAAATTTACTGGACAGATGAAACGGTGGAGTTCTGCCACCAGTTCCTCACCGATGAACTCGGAATAAAACCCGAGGAGATCTCCTACGTCCAGGATATCTGGGAGGGCGGTGGAAATGCCGGCGAGGATTTTGAGGTCATCGTCCGCGGCCTTGAGGTGGCGACGCTGGTCTTCATGCACTACGCCGGTGAGGGGGGCAACTACCGGCCCCTGCCCCTGAAGATAGTGGACACCGGTTATGGAATGGAGCGCCTGACCTGGCTGTCGCAGGGCAGCCCCTCGAGCTACGAGGCCATTTTTGCACCGATGATTGAGCACCTCTCCCGCCTTGCCGGAGTGAAGATGCCGCCCACCGAACTCCTGCAGGAGAACTCCAGGCTTGCCGGACTCATCGACATCGAGGGCGGGCGGGAGCTGAAGCAGCTCAGGGCGAAGGTCGCGGAGAGGATGAAGATGAGCGTTGAGGAGGTGGACAGTTTACTTTCGCCGCTGGAGTCGATTTACGCCGTTGCCGACCACCTTCGCTGTCTGGCCTTCATGTTCGGGGACGGGATAACACCGAGCAACGTTCGCGAGGGTTATCTCTCCCGGCTGGTCCTCAGGCGGACGCTGGATCTCATCCGGGGGTTGAACATCCAGCAGCCGCTTTCCGAGCTCATGGCCTTCTGTCTGGAGACCCTGTACGGGCAGTTCCCCGAGCTCAAGGAGCGCTCCAGCTACATCCTGGAGGTGGTGGAGCTTGAGGAGCAGCGCTACCGGGATGCCATCGCCAGGGGGAGCAGGCTGGTGGAGAGGATCGCCGCCGAGCTGCGCGCCCGGGGGGAGCCGCTGCCGCCGGAAAAGCTCACCGAGTTCTACGATAGCCACGGGCTCAGGCCGGAGGTGGTGAAGGAGGTTGCCAGCAAGTTCGGCGTCAGGGTGGACATCCCCGAGGATTTCGACATCAGGGTGGCCAAATCACACAGCAAGAGCCGCCACGTGCCCGAGCAGGTGGTCCCGGTCCCGGCGGAGAGGCTTCGGGGCCTTCCCCCGACCAAGCTGCTTTACTATCAGGACCAATATCTGCGGGAGTTCTCGGCCAGGGTGCTGCGGGTCATCGACAATTATGTGGTCCTTGACCGCACGGCCTTTTATCCCGAGGGCGGCGGGCAGCCGAGCGACATCGGGGTGCTCGAGGCCCGGGGGGTGAAGGTTGAGGTTCAGAACGTGGTGAAGAGCGGGGACCTGATTCTGCACCAGCTCCAGGCGGGTGGCCTCAGGCCGGGTGAGAGGGTGGTGGGCAGGATAGACTGGGAGAGGCGGAGGGCGCTGATGGCCCACCACACGGGGACCCACATCATCCTGGGGGCGGCGCGGCGGGTCCTGGGCCCTCACGTCTGGCAGCAGGGAGCTCAGAAGGGAGCCGAGCGTTCCCGGCTGGACATCTCACACCACAAACGGATTGAGACCAGGGACCTCCAGGAGATAGAGCGACTGGCCAACGAGGTCGTCGTCCAGAACCGCGCGGTCAGGGTGCAGTGGATGAACCGCAACGAGGCGGAGCAAAAATATGGCTTTGATCTCTACCAGGGGGGAGTGGTTCCCGGGAAGCTGGTCCGGGTGGTGGACATCGAGGGGTGGAACACCCAGGCCTGCGCCGGCACACATTTTCAGCGCACGGGTGAAGTCGGCCTCATCAAGATAATCAGGACGGAGAGGATTCAGGACGGGATTGAGCGCCTGGAGTTTTCCGTGGGCGAGGCGGCGCTGAGGCACGTCCAGGAGCTGGAGAGTCAGCTGAGCAGCGTCGCCGGGATTCTGAAGGTTCCCCCGGAAAAGGTCACCTCCGCCGCCCAGAAGCTGTTTGAGGACTGGAAGGCCGCGCAGAAGGAGGTGGAGCGGTTGAGCCAGAGGGTTGCCGAGCTGATGCTGGCGGAACTCCGCTCCCGGGCCAAGCCGCTGGGGAGACTGAGGGTTATCGCGGAGGAAGTTGCAGGGGCCAGTTCCACCGAGCTGCTCAAGATCGGGAGTGCCCTCATTTCAGCCGATGGTTCCCTGGTGGCGATCCTGGGCTCGGGAAATGACCTGGCGAGAATAGTGGTGATGGCCGGTGCCGAGGCGGTGAAGGCGGGCGTGGATGCCGGGGCGATTGCGGCGGAGGCGGCCAGGGTCGTCGGCGGCGGTGGGGGCGGCAGGCCGGAGCTCGGGCAGGGCGGCGGACCAAAAGTTGACCTTCTGGCTGCCGCGCTGGGGCGGGCGAAGGAGACCTGTGAAAAGCAGCTAAATCTGTGAGCCTTGGAACCCCGTCTCGCGGCGGAATCCCTTCAGCAGTGGGGATAAAATGGCGAATGCATCTTTTTTATTGTTGTTCGGGTAGTTTTTAGGTGGCGATGTCATGGTGAACTGGACTGAAATCGATGCCAAGTGGCAGGCCGCCTGGCGCGAGGCGAGGCTCTTTGAACCAGAGCCGAGCGACAAGCCGAAGTTTTACCTGACCGTCGCTTACCCTTACGTCTCGGGCCCGATGCACATCGGCCACGGTCGCACCTACACCGTCCCCGACGTGATCGCCCGCTACAAGCGCATGCGGGGCTACAACGTCCTTTTCCCGATGGCCTATCACTTCACCGGGACACCGATCGTGGGGGCGGCCAAGCGGGTTGCCCGGCGTGAGCCCGGCTTCATCAAGGTCCTGACCCAGCGCTACAGGATTCCCGAGGAGATGCTCAAGGATTTCGAAAACCCCAAGTTTTACGCCGACTACTTCGCCCGCCAGAGCGAGCTGAGCTACCGGAAGGGCATGGAGAGGCTCGGTTATTCCATAGACTGGCGCCGCGAGTTCACCACCATTGACCCCAGCTACAGCAAGTTCGTCACCTGGCAGTACCACAAGATCCAGAGCGCGGGGCTGATCGTGAAGGGCAAACATCCCGTCAAGTGGTGCCCGAACGATGGCAATCCCGTCACCGATCATGACCTGCTTGAAGGCGAGGGGGTGGAGATAGTCGAGTTCACGCTGCTGAAGTACCGGTGCGGGGACCAGATCCTGCCCGCGGCCACGCTGCGCCCGGAGACCGTCTTCGGCGTGACCAACCTCTGGCTCAACCCCGGGGTGAATTACGTCAGCGTCAGGGTCGGGGGGGAGAACTGGATCGTCAGCGAGCAGGCGGTTGAGAAACTGCGCCAGCAGGGTTTTGACGTCGGCGAGGTCAGGCCGGTGAAGATAGATTTCACCAAGAAAGTTGAGGTGCCGCTGACTCACAAGCTGGTGCCGATCCTGCCCGCGAGCTTTGTGGACCCGGAGAACGCTACTGGCGTCGTCGGCTCGGTGCCGGCGCACGCGCCCTATGACTACGTGGCGCTGCAGGAGCTGCAGCAGAATGCTGAACTCCTGCTCCGTCACGGCATAGATCCTCAGGAGGTCGCGGGGATCAGGCCGATCTCGCTGATCGAAGTTCCCGGCTTTGGTGAATCACCAGCCGTTGATGTCGTCAACCGCATGGGGATCAGACATCAAGGGGATCCCAAGCTGGAGGAGGCCACGGCCGAGGTCTACCGGAACGAGTTTGCCAAGGGCAGGATGCGATCCTGGGTTCCGAGGTATGCGGGAGTCCCTGTTTCTCAGGCCAAGACGGCGGTGAAGGAGGAGTTGCTCGCGGCGGGAGAGGGGGCCATCATGTACGAGTTTTCGGCCCGGCCGGTGACCTGCCGCTGTGGCAGCCCCGTGGTGGTGAAGGTCGTTGAGGATCAGTGGTTCCTCAACTATGCTGACGAGGAGTGGAAGAGGAAGGCCAGGGAATGCCTCGCCCGGATGCATCTGGTGCCCCCCGAGACCCGCGAGCAGTTCAGGCACACCATTGACTGGCTTCACGAGTGGCCCTGCACCCGCATCATCGGCATGGGGACTCCGGCCCCCTGGGCGCCCAACTGGATAATCGAATCCCTCAGCGATTCCACAATTTACATGGCCTACTACACCATTGCCCACATCCTGAAGACGGTTGACCCCAGCGCCCTGAACGATGAGGTGTTTGACTACATCTTCTACGGGAAAGGAGACCCGCGGGAGCTGTCGCGCGCGACCGGCATTGAGCTGGAGAAGCTGGAGAGGATGAGGAGGGAGTTCACCTACTGGTATCCCCTTGACTACCGCATGTCGGCCAACGAGTTGATTCCCAACCACCTCACCTTCCACATCTTTCACCACGCCCTGCTCTTCCCCGATCTCTGCCCGCGGGGAATAGTGAGCTTCGGCATCGCGGTGCTGGAGGGGCAGAAGATGTCATCCTCCAAGGGAAACATCGTGGCGATCAACGAGGCCGTGGCGCAGTACGGGGCGGACACCGTCAGGCTTTATCTGATGTCGACGGTGGAGCCGTGGCAGGATTTTGACTGGCGGGCCAACGAGGCCTTCGCCATGCAGAAGAACCTGGAGCGCTTTGTTTCCCTGGCCGAGGAGATAATTGCCCTGCCCGAGGAGAGGATGCCGAGCTTTGACCAGCCGGCGAAGTGGCTGCTGAGCCGGCTTCAGGGGCACATCAGGGCGACGACCGAGGCCCTCGACAGCTTTGAGACCAGAAAGGCGACGCAGCATGCCTTCTTCATGCTGATGCAGGATGTCCGCTGGTTCATGAAGAGGGAGAGCCGTCCCGAGGTGAGGGCCTTTGTCCTCAAGAGGGTGCTGGACTCCTGGCTCAGGCTGCTGGCCCCGCTGACCCCCCACATCTGCGAGGAGCTCTGGGAAAAAATGGGGAAGAGGGGGTTTGTCTCGGTGGCGGAATGGCCGGCGGTGGAAACCGGGCTGGTGAACAGGGAGGCGGAGTTTGCGGAGAACTTTATCGTCAGGGTCCTCGACGATGTCGGCAGGATAGTCAAGGTGATGAAAAAGGAGCCCAAGAAGCTGTGCCTCTATGTGGCCCAGGACTGGAAGTGGCGGGCGTTCTTGATCGCCGCCGAGCATTCCCGTGCCGGGCCGGTTGATCTGGGGAAGCTGATGAGGGAGGTGGAGAAGAGGCTGGGGCTTAGGATCCAGAGGGCTGAGCTGGCCAGGTTCCTCCAGCAGATGGTGCAGGAGATAAGGAAGCTGTCAGAGGAGGAGCTGGCCACCGTCGCTTCCACCGCGGTGGATGAGCTGCAGATGCTGAGGGAAGCTTCAGATTTCATCGGGAGGGAGCTCGGGCTGAGCGAGGTGTTTGTCTTCCGGGCCGATGACCAAACCCGCTATGACCCCCAGAACCGGGCGGTGCTCTCCCTGCCCCTGAGGCCGGCCGTCTATCTTGAGTGATGATCCGGATGCTGAGGTTGAGAAGGGCCATCGGTGACCTGCTTTACCTCCTGGATCACGGTTACCCCCGTGAATCGGCGGTCAACTTCGTCTCCAACCACTACCGGCTGCCCCGGGAGCAGCGGCACCTGCTGGCGCGCTGCGTTTTTTCCAAGAGGGAGGCCGGGGAGCACCGGCGAAAGCTGGTCAGGATGAGGGGCGTCAGGGGCAGGAGGCTGGGGGTGGACGGCTACAACGTGCTGATAACGATCGAGAGCCTGCTCACGGGGAAGACGGTGGTCCTGTGCAACGATGGCGTTCTCCGGGACCTGAGGGCCATTTTCGGCAAGTACCGCGTGGGGCCGGCCACCCTGCGCGCGGTCTCGGCGCTGGTCCAGCTGTTGGAGAGGGCGGGGCCCCGGGAGGTCATCGTGTTCTTCGACAAGCAGGTCAGCCACAGCGGTGAGCTGGCGGCCGATGTCCGGGCGAGGTTGAAAAGTGCCGGCCTGCGCGGTAACTCCCTCGCGGTGGCGGGCGTCGACCTGAGGCTCAGGGGCTTTGAAGTTGTCGCCAGCAGCGATCGTGCCGTGATCAAAAGGGCCAGGGCGGTCTGGGACATCCCTCAGGAGTTGCTGAGGCTGAAGGGAGTTCCCTCCCCGAAAGTGGTGAGGGTGACCGGATCCGGGATCAACCTTTTTAGGCGGAAGCCTTCATTCGCGGGCCGGGGCCGTGGTCCCCGATCGGCGTCGGTGTCAAGCGACCGTCGCCGTCGGTTGTCGTCGAGGATTTGAAAATTCTGGGCGGGCACCATCACTTGAGCGGGTGCCAGCAGGCGACAAAGTGGCCCCTTTTCACCTCGACCAGAGGCGGTGCCTCCCGCCGGCACTTTTCGTCCGCATAAGGGCAGCGGGGATTAAAGGTACAGCCCGGTGGTGGGTTGGCCGGGCTCGGCACCTCCCCGGTGAGAGTTATCTTTTTCCTCTTGACGGTGGGGTCGGGGATGGGGATGGCCGAGAGCAGCGCCCGTGAGTAGGGATGCATCGGGCGCCTGAAGAACTGTCCCGTGTTTGCCAGCTCGACGATTTTGCCGAGGTACATCACCGCTATCCTGTTGCAGACGCACTCGGCAACGCTGAGGTCGTGTGTTATGTAAAGGTAGGTCAGGTTGAATTCCCTCTGCAGCTCCTGCAGCAGGTTGAGGATCTGTGCCTGGACGGAGACGTCGAGCGCCGAGGTCGGCTCATCGAGGACGACGAATTCCGGGTTGGTTGCCAGGGCCCTGGCGATGGCGATGCGCTGCCGCTGTCCCCCGCTGAACTCGTGGGGATATCTGCGGAGGTGGTCTCTGGTCAGCCCCACCTTGTACAGCAGATCAAGCACCCTTTCCTCCAGCTCCTGTCCCCGGGCCAGCTTGTGGATGACCAGCGGTTCTCCGACGATGTTCTTGACGAGCATGCGGGGGTTGAGCGATGTCGTGGGGTCCTGGTAAACTATCTGCAGCCGCTTTCTCATCTGTTTGAGCCTTTTCCCGCTGAAGCAGGCGAAGTCGTATTCCTTCAGGAGCTTCAGCAGCTCTGGTGATCTCTTTCCCTCCTTTTTCTCAAGCAGTTCTATCCTCTGTTTGATTTCCTCCGGCACCCCGAAGTAGATGTGGCCCGAGGTCGGGTCGAGCAAGCGGAGCACCGTCTTCCCGAAGGTGGTCTTCCCGCAGCCGGACTCACCCACCAGCCCGAAAAACTCCCCCCGGTAGACCTTCAGGTCAACGCCGTCAACCGCCCTCACGTCGCCCTTTTTCCTCCGGAGCACACCGCTCAGGATCGGGTAGTACTTCTTCAGGCCCCTGGTTTCCAGCAGGACTTCCATTCAATCACCGATAATGATAGCAGGCGACAAGGTGGTCCCTGCCCGCCTTCACCATCCTGGGCGCTTCCTGGGAGCATATCTTTGTGGCCCGGGGACACCTTGGATGGAACCGGCAGCCCGGAGGTGGATTAACCAGGTTGGGCACCGTCCCCTTGATGGAGACGAACCCCCTGCCCGGCCGCGGGATGGCCTCGAACAGCGCCCTGGTGTAGGGGTGAAGGGGTCTTTTGAAGAGCTCCTTTACCTCGGCAACCTCACAGATCTGCCCCGCATACATCACCGCGACGCGATCGCAGATCTCCGCGACGACGCCGAGGTTGTGGGTGATGTAGAGCACGGAGGAGCCGAACTCCTCCTTCAGGTCCCTGATCAGGTCCAGGATCTGGGCCTGCACGGTGACGTCCAGCGAGGTGGTCGGCTCGTCAGCGATGAGGAGCTTCGGGCGGCAGGCGAGGGCCATGGCGATGACGGCGCGCTGCTGCATGCCTCCGCTCAGCTCATGCGGGTAGAGGTCGAAGACCCCCTCAGGGTTGGCGATTCTCATCTCCCTGAGCAGGCCGACCACCTCCTTCCTCAGCACCGCGTCCAGCTTGCGCCGATATCTCCTGAGAAACGGGATCCTGGAGGCGACCCTGGCCTTCAGGGATCTCCGGTTTTTCAGCAGGCTCCGGTAGATGCCGGCGTAGGTGCGGTAAACCCAGGCCCTGAAGCTTGAGCCGCTCTTCTCGGCGGCCTCGATGTCCCTTTCCAGCTCCTCAAGCGCCATTTTGATGAAGGTCTCCGAGCGGTGTCTGATGAGGACCTCAGCTATCTGGTCGCCGATGGTAAAGAGGGGGTTGAGGGCGGCGCTCGGCTCCTGAAGGATCATTGAAATTTTGTGCCCCCGGATGTCCTGCAGCCTTTCCCGGGGCAGCTTCAGGATGTCGATGGTGGACCCGTTGGTATTCAACAGAACCTCACCCCTTTCGATCCTTCCCGGAGGAGGCGGCAGGGCGATGATGGAGAAGGCGGTGACGCTTTTTCCACAGCCCGTTTCACCGACGACCCCCAGCGTTTCTTCCCGCTGAATCTCCAGGTTAATGCCGCTGAGAGCTTTGACGATGCCCTCGTAGGTGTAAAACCTCACCACCAGGTCCCTGATTTGAACCAGCGCGTCCGATTTTTTCGCCATCTACTTCCTCCTCAACTTTGGATCCAAAATATCCCTGACCGCGTCGCCCAGCAGGCTCCAGCCGAGGACGAAGAAAAAGATGAACAGCCCCGGGATCAGGACGGTGTACCAGTATAAAAATGGCTGCCCCGGCGGCCCCACGATCCAGTTGCGGGAGAAGCTGATCATCTGTCCCCAGTCAGCGTAGCCCAGCGGTGCTCCGAGGCCGATGAAGCTGAGCCCGGCAGCGGTGAGCACAACCGCCCCCAGGTCAAGCGAGGCCATCACCAGGACAGAGAAGATGGTGTTCGGGAGGACGTGCCGGGTGATTATCCGGAAGTTGGAGGCTCCCATTGCCCGGGCCGCTTCCACGTAGGTCTCCTGCTTGGCCTGCAGCACCTCGCCCCTGATCAGCCTGGCGTAGACGGGCCACCACACCAGGATCAACGCCTTCATCACGCTGTCGAGGCCGGGCCCCATGGCTGTCACAAAGGCCATCGCCAGGATCAGGGCCGGGACAGCGAAGAACACATCCGTGACCCGCATGATGATCTCATCGATTATTCCGCCGAAGTAGCCTGACAGGGCCCCCAAGACTATGCCCACCAGGATGGAGGCGCCCACCACCATCAGCCCGACGGTGAAGGCGGTCCTCGTGCCCCAGATCACCCCATAATAGATATCGAACTGTCCCTCGGTGGTTCCAAACGGGTGGTTCTCGTTCGGTGGTTTCGGGGTCTGGGAGAAGCCGTCACGGGGGATGTTGTAGGGCCGGTTGGGGTCGGCGGGAGGGGCGAGGACCGGGGCGAGCACGGCGATGATGGCGAAGAAAGTGATGATGGTGATTCCGGCTATCGAAAGGGGGCTCTTCCTCAGCCTCTTGAGCGAAAATTTCAGCTCCTTGATCTGCGGCCTTAGGTTGGCCTTGAAATTCTCCCAGCGGCCCGTTTTTTCACCGGTTCCACCTGATATCTTTTCCACCCTGCCCCTGATGACCAGAACCGGCAGACACAGGATCGCCGAAAAGACAACGGCGAGGAAGAGGAGCGTCGCTATCATCCTGTCACCCCAGCCTGATCCTCGGGTCGATCTTCGCGTAGAGCAGGTCCACGATCAGATTGGTTATCACGATGACGGTGCCGATGAAGAGGACGAACCCCAGCACGGCGGGGACATCAAGCTGAACGGCGGCGTTGACGGACCACCAGCCGAGCCCCTTGTAGTTGAAGACAGTCTCCGTTAAAACGGCTCCGGCCATCAGCGAGGCGACCAGATATCCTGAGACGGTCACTGCGGGAATCAAGGCATTTCTCCTGGCGTGTTTGTTTATCACCGTCTTTTCATCGAGGCCCTTGGCCCTGGCCATCATGATGTAGTCCTTGTTCAGAGTTTCCAGCATGCTCGAGCGCATGATCCTCATGATGAAGGCCAGGTTGATGACGGTGAGCGTGGTCACCGGGAGCACCAAGTGCCTCAGGGCGTCCAGGACCACGTCAAGGCGGAGGTTGAGGATGCCGTCGATGGTGTGGATGTAGGTGTAATTCTGGAAAGATGCCGAGCTCACGACCATCTCGGCGTCCAGCCCCAGCCTCCCCGGAGGAAACAGCCCGGTGAAGAATCCGTAAAATATCATCAGCAGCATCAGCCCGAGCCAGAATGCCGGCAGGGAGTAGCCGGCGATGGCGAGGCCCCTGGTCACGTGGTCCACGGGCTTATCCCGGTGGATGGCCGAGGTTATCCCCAGCTTTATCCCTATGAAGATGGTCAGGGGCACCGTGAAGATCAACAGCTCCAGCGTCGCGGGCAGAAACCTCAGCAGGGCGTCGGAGACGGGCATGTTGACCGACTTGGACCAGCCCAGGTTACCCTTGAGGACCTCGCTGATCCAGTAGAAAAATTGCACGTAGACCGGCTCGTTCAGGTGATACTTTTCGATTATCTGGTCGAGATTGCGGAACTGCTGCGGGCTCCTCACGTAGAGCGCCGCCCGCTGCACCGGGCTGAAAAATTGGAGCAGGGCAAAGATGATGAGGATGACGCCAACTAAGACGGGTATCAGAAGCAGCAGCCGCCTCACGATGTAAGCTCTAAGTTCCAATTTAGTTCCCTTTTTTAACAGAGTATTGCTGTTTTAAAAGCTTTCAAAAAAAGAAGGGAAGGTTTTTGGCCTTCCCCGTTTCTTAACCCTTCCACATCAGGTAGGGGTCGCAGAGGGCCGGTTCACCGGGCCATATGGGGTTGTAGATCCAGCCGTGCACCCAGTCCCTCTCGTAGTGGCGTCCCAGGGCTTGGTCGATGGGGACGCTGGGGACATCGTCGTGGTAGATCTGCTGCAGCTGGTAGTAGATCTGCTGTCTTTTGGCGGGGTCGATCTCGCTTATTCCCTGCATGATGAGATTATCCACGGTCGGGTTGGAGTAACCCTGCCAGGCTGAGAAGGCGCCAGCGCTGTGCATGAATGGTTGGACGAAGTTGTGCGGGTCGGGGTAGTCGGCGAGCCAGCCGATGATGTACAGGGTAAGCTTGCTGGCGACCATCTCCTTGAGGTAGGTGCCCCAGTCCCTGGCCGCCACCTCAATCGAGAACTTCGGGTTGAGGCTTTCAATGTTCTTCTTGAGTATCTCCGCGGCGATCCTTCTGGGCTCGTTGCCGGTGTTGTAAAGGATCGTCATCTTGAATCCCTTCTCCCAGACCTGCCCACCAAAAGCTGCCTTGAAGTATTGCTCGGCCTTGGCCAGGTCCAGGTGGTATTTTTCCTGAGCCGGGTTGTGGTAGGGCAGACCTTCAATCACCGGGGAGGCAGGCTGTATGGCTTCACCCTGGTAAACGTCGCGCAGGAAGGCCTCGTAGTCAAAGGAGTAGGCGAAGGCAAGACGGACATTTTTGTCGGCGAAGAAGTCCGGTGGAATTCCATTTCCATCGAGCTGTCCGCTGCCGATCCATTCGCTGTTGGGATCGATCTTCATGGTGAAGAACATGGCATCAACGGCCAGAGTTGGCAGGTCCTTGGTAACGCGGATGCCCTCGACGCCCTCAAGCTCTTTGATGTTGGGTCGGGGCACGTCCACGATGTCGGCGTCACCGGCCAAGAACATCAGTTTCCTGGTGGTCCACTCGGGAACCACTTGGATTACCACGTTCTTGAGCTTCGCCGGCCCGCCCCAGTACTGGTCGTTCCTCGTCAGCACCGTTTGTACCCCGTGCTCCCAGCGGTCCAGCTTGAACGGTCCCGTGCCGTTCATCACTTCCTGCAGCGGCGGGGTTTCTGGGTTGCGATAGTTTTCCCAGGTTTCCGCCGTTCCCGGCCAGTCTCCCTGCTCGATGCACCACTCCTTGTCCACGATCGAAGACCAGGATTGAGCCAGTATGGCCAGGAAGGGTGGGTAGGGCTGCGCCAGGTGGAAAACCACGTAGTCGCCCTCGACCTCCACCGCCTTGTCTATCTGTTCAAAGGTCAGTGGTTCATATGCCGCCTCGATGCCGATGAGGGGCTCCAGAAGCATCCAGACGGGGCCGCCGTCCCTGTTCTGCACCATCGCCCTTTCGAAGGAATACTCCACGTCCTCGGGGGTCAGGTCATCCCCGTTGTGGAACTTGACCCCGCTCCTTATCTTGAACCGGTAGGTCAGCCCATCAGCGGATATCCCGCCGTTGGCCACTGTGGGCACCTCGGTGGCCAGCTTGGGGACGAATTTATCGGTGTGGGTGCCGTCAAAGGAGATCAGGGTCTCGTAAACGCTCATGATGACCTCAGAGCTGGCGGTGTCGTAGGCCCACGCCGGATCCAGGGTTTCCTGCTCCCCAATTGTGGCGTAGATCAACGTATCTGGATTTTTCACGGGTTGGGTGGTAGTCGTGGGAGTGGTCGTCGGGGTGGTCGTGGGTGAAGTGGTTGTGGGTGAGGTGGTCGTGGGAGTGGTCGTGGTCGTCGGTGTCGGTTGGCCCAGCATCAATACGGCTCCGGCTATTACTGCAACGATTACAATGACGATCACTATCACGGCAGATGTGGCAATTCCTGTTTTTTCTTTTATGTTCACATCCTCCTTTATTTTGTTTTTAAGTTCATCACGGCTGTTTAAATAACCTCTGGAAAGGCCGCAGGGAAGCAGCTTCCGGGCCTCAAGAAAAAAGGTGCTTAAGCTTTCATCGCCTTGATGATCTCCGCGAGCCGCGAAAAGTCCTCCCTCAACTTCAGCCTCGTTGCAGCGCCGTAGAGAGCGGCGGCGGGGTGGTAGGTGATGAAAGCCCTGATCCCCCTGCCGGAAAATCTGACTTTCCTTTCTTTGCCGTGATCCACCGCCATGGTGACCTCTTCGTTCAGCAGGGCCTTCGCCGCGGTTCTCCCCAGCACCACGATCAGCTCCGGGCGAATGATCTCGAGCTGTTTCCTCAGATAATTTTTGACGCAGATTTCAATTTCATCGTCGCGGGGCGGGCGATTCTGGGGCGGGCGGCATTTAACCACGTTGGTGATGTAGACCTCCTCCCGCTTCAGGCCGGCGATTTTCAGGAGCTCGTCCAGGAACCTCCCCGCTGCCCCGCAGAAGGGGACGCCGCGAAGGTCCTCGTTTCTCCCCGGGGCCTCACCCACCAGCATCACGCGGGCGCTGAGGGGACCCTCCCCGGGCACGGCATTTTTTCTCCGCCGGTGGAGCCGGCACAGGGTGCAACTCCTTATCCTTCTTTCGAGTTCTTCCGTGGCGATCCCCATCCGGAACTTTCGATCAGGGGCTTCAGCCGGTCGTGGATGAGCTTGAGCACCCTGACGTCCTCGCGGCAGTGCTCGACGATCAGCCGGCGTGATTCCAGGTCTCCGCGCTCCGCCAGCTTGAAGAGGGACTGGATGTCGCCACCGTGAAATTCCTTGAAACCCCGGCCGCCGCTGATGCCCAGAAAACGCGCCACCGACTCCAGGCTGTAGCTGGAGAGGAGCAGCCTGGCCCGGGACCACTCGTAGAGGTCCAGCATCGGCATCTCGGTCAGCCTGGTCAGGTCCACGTTGTGCAGCAGGGACCGGCTCAGCAGGAAGGGGATGTCGAAGCCGGTGCCGAACCAGGTGACCACCAGGTCGCACTCCTCCAGCTTCTCCCGGAGCCACTCCAGTATCCTCTTTTCCTCCTCGAAGGAATCGGAAAAGCGGACCTCAGGCTCCTCACCGGTCATCACCCCGATGGCGATGACCATCCCCTCGTTGGCGGTCTTGGAGCTCGTCTCAATGTCCAGGTAGAGCACGGCCATCTACTCACCCATCGCGAAGACCACCAGCCTCCTGTTGCGGGGACCGTCCTCCTCGATCAGGAGAAAATTCTGCCAGGTGCCCCTCACCAGCCTGCCGTCCACGATCGGCAGCACCGGAATGGAGCCGAAGAGGGCGGATTTGAGATGGGCGTGGGCGTTATCATCAATCCTGTCGTGCTGGTAATTTCCCCGCTGGGGCACCAGCTGCTCGAGCCTGTCAAGCAGGTCCTGCTTCAGGCCGCCCTCATCCTCGTTGAGGACCAGGGTCGCGGTCGCGTGCGGCAGCAGAACCAGGGCCATCCCGTTCTTGATGCCGGAGTCGCGGACGGCCGCGAGCACCTTGTCGGTGACGTCGACCACCTCGCTCCCCTTTTTCGTGGAGATGGTGTACTCCCGGAACCAGGTCTTCATCAGTTTCCCAAAGTTTGAATAGGACTTTGTCTATTTTAACGTAAACGAAAATAGGGGTAGGGGTAAAAATGAGGGTGCTGGTGACGGGGGGCGCCGGTTTCATCGGCTCTCACCTGGTGGATGCTCTGCTGGCCAGGGGTTGCCCCGTCACCGTTCTGGATAATTTCTCCACCGGATCCGAGAGGAACATCGCCCCCCACCTGAAGAGGGAGGACTTCAGGCTGGTCCGCGGGGACATCCGGGACCCGGCGGCGCTCAGCAGGGCGCTGCAGGGGGTCGACGCCGTGGTCCATCTGGCGGCGCTGGTGAGCGTGCCGCTCTCGGTGAAGGAGCCAGGGCTGACCCGCGAGGTCAACGTTGAGGGGACGCTTTCCCTCCTCAGGGCGAGCCAGGAGGCCGGCGTCGCGAGGTTCGTCTACGCCTCGTCCTGCGCGGTCTACGGTGAGGCCAAGGTCCTGCCGATAAAAGAGGACTCTCCCCTCCGCCCCCTGTCGCCCTACGCTGAGTCGAAGCTGGAGGCGGAGGGCCTCTGCCGGGCCTTTTATGAGAGCGGCGGCTTCCCCGCCGTCTCGCTCCGCTACTTCAACGTTTACGGCCCGAGGCAGTCGGGCGGTGACTATGCCGGGGTGATGCTGAGGTTCCTCGAACGCCTGCGGGCCAATCAACCGCCGGTGATCTTCGGCGATGGCAACCAGACCCGGGACTTCGTTCACGTTTCCGATGTGGTTGAGGCAACGCTGCTGGCGCTGGAGAGGCCCCGCCTCGAGGGGGAGGTGATCAACGTGGGGACGGGGAGGCGGACGAGCATCAACGAGCTCTGCGCGATGTTTCTCCGGGTCTCGGGGAGGGCCGACCTGAAACCGAGGCATGAGGATCCCCGCCCCGGGGAGATCAGGCACAGCCAGGCGGACATCGCCAAGGCGGGGAGGCTCCTCGGCTTCAGGCCCCGGGTCCCGATTGAGCGGGGGGTGGAGATGCTGTGGCGCAGCGCGGGTGGCGAGGGATGAACTGCTGGATAGTCATGCCGGCGCACAACGAGGAGCGCACCATTGGCGGGGTGCTGGAGGCCCTGCGCCGGGAGGGCTGGAGGAACATAATTGTGGTGGACGATGGCTCCCGGGACAGGACGGCCGAGATAGCCCGGGCCCAGGGGGCGGTGGTCCTGAGACACGAGCGCAATCTGGGGCTGGGGGCGGCCCTCCGCACCGGCCTTCAGGAGGCCCTGCGCCGCGGGGCCGACTGCGCGGTGACCTTTGACGCCGATGGGCAGCACGACCCCCGGGCGGTGAGGGCGATGGTGGAGGCGCTGGAGGATGCCGATCTCGTCATCGGGTCGAGGGAGTTCCTCAACGTCCCGGCGCACAAGCGCTTCGGCAACTTCATGCTCAACCTGATCACGAGGCTGATGGGGGGGCCGCTGCTGGACTCCCAGTCGGGGATGAGGGCCTTCAGCCGCCGGGCCCTGGCAGCCATCCCGATCAGAAGCGACCGCTATGAGGTTTCCTCGGAGATCGTCATCAACGCCCGCCGCCTGGGGCTCAGGATCAAGGAGGTCCCGGTGAAGTGCTATTTTACCGACTATTCCAAGGCGCGGGGGACAACGATAGCCAGCGGCATCAGGATTTTCCTGCGGCTGATCAGGCTCAGGGCCCTCTACGGGTGACCCCGGGAGCTTGGCAGAATTCTTATTTAACGGCCGGCTGAGTCCTAAATCTGGGAAGATGGCCAGGGTCATCGCTGATTTCGGCTGGAATCACCGCGGGGATCTGGAGACGCTGCGGGAGATGGTGCGGGCCGCGGCCGAGGCCGGGGCGGACTATGCCGCGATCCACTCGGTGCGGGCGGACGACCTCGTCTACCGGGAAAGGTTTGAGCAGGGGAGGGTGGAGAAGGGGAGGGTGTTCGCGATAAAGCGACCCTACCGGGAGGAGTACCTGCGGCTGAAGCCGCTGGCCCTGAGCGACGAGGCGCACTCCCTCTTCATCGATGAGTGCCGGTCGGCGGGGATCAAGCCCCTGGCGACGGTCTACACCCGTGCCAGGATCCCCTTCCTGGCCGGCCTGCCCTGGCGGGAGGTCATGGTCTCCGGCTATGACTGCGCCAGCTACCCCATGATCCGGGAGCTGGCCGAGCGCTTCGAGCACCTTTTCCTCTCCACCGAGGCCGCCTACGACGACGAGATTGAAAGGGCGGCCAAGATCCTGAAGGGGTGCAGCTTCACCCTCCTCCACGCGGTGGCCCTCTACCCCACCCCGCTGGAGAGGCTGAACCTCTCCCGGATGGGTTACCTGCGAAAGTTCACCAGAAGCGTCGGGTTCAGCGACCGCTCCTCGGCCGAGCGTGACGGGCTGAAGGCCTCGATAGCCGCGCTCTACCTGGGCGCCGAAGTCATCCAGAGGCCCTTCACCATCCTGGACCGGGCGCTGACGCTGGAGGGGCCGATGTCGGTTGACCCGGCCCAGCTGAGGGAGCTGGTGGCCTGCTCCCGGATGAAGAGGGAGGAGCTGGAGGAGCTGATCCGGGGGATTCCGGAGTTTGAGGCGATGAAGGGAACCAAGCACCCGGAGCTGAGCCCCGAGGAGCTGCTCAACCGGGACTACCACCGGGGGAGGTTTGCCAGCAGGGTCAGGGGGATGGTGGTGTTTAATTGGGAGGAGAAGAAAGTCATCTGAGGAGGCCCGGATGAGGAGATACCGGATACTGGGGGTGATCCCGGCGCGGGGAGGCTCAGAGCCGATCCCCAAGCTGAACATCAAGCCACTGCTGGGCCGCCCCCTGATCGCCTACACCATTGTCCCCGCCAGGCAGAGCAAGCTGATCACCCGGGTGGTCGTTTCCACGGACGATGAGGAGATAATCGAGGAGGCCAGGCGCTACGGGGCCGATGTCCCCTTCGTCCGGCCCAAGGAGCTCGCCGACGATCTCTCGCTCCTCACGGATGTGGCGAAGCATGCGGTGCTGGAGGTCGAGAGGCAGGAGGGCAGGAAGTATGACTATGTGGTCGTGCTGCCGCCAACGACCCCGCTGAGGACCGCGGCCGACATCGACAAGGCGCTGCGCAAGCTGATCGACAGCGGGGCCGACTCGGTGATCTCGGTGACCAGGGTGGGCGCCAAGCACCCGATGAGGATGAAGAGGATCATCCACGACAGGCTGGTTGACTTCGTGGAGGAGGAGGTGGAGAACATGCCCAAGAAGCTGCTGCCGCCGCTCTACCTCAGGAACGGGGCCATCTACGCGGTGAGGCGGGATGTCCTGGTCAACCAGCGCTCGTTCCAGGGCAGGATCAGCCTCCCCTACCTGATGCCTGAGGAGCGCTCGATCAACATTGACACCAGGCTGGACTTTCTCCTTGCCGAGGCCGTGATGAAGAGGATGAAGTGGAAGCACATCAAGCCGGTCAGGGGCAGGGTGGCGCTGCTCAAGAGGCTGATCAGGAGGTCGGGCTGAGCCGGGCGGGCAGGGGATGGGAAGGCGGGAAGTAATTTTTGAAGTGGCTACTTCAGGCCGATGTTTGTTCTGGTGATCTCCGGGAAGCTGCATCTCTCAGGTGCGGAATGGTCCTGGGGCTAACATCGGGTTTTTTGAACTTGTTATACAAAAAAACAAAATATTTAAATATAGTTATTGATTATTGATTTACAAAAGTGAGGGGAAGATGAAGAAAAAGGCCATCCGTGTTTTCCAGTCCCTGCTGAGGGGCCCGGCCACGGTGAGGGAAATAGCCAATGAAGTGGGGCTGAGCTATCCTGCGGCAGCGGTGACGATAAAAGACCTCATCAAGGAGGGGCTGTGCGAGCGAAAGAATGGCCAGGTGGTGATCAGGCATTCCGCCAAGGCCCAGGCGCTCATTAAGGTGCTTTCCAGGTACCGGGGGGAAGAGCTGCTGGGAGGGAACCGGGAGAAGGTGCTGGGCGCGATCACCTCCCCGAAGACGGTGAAGGAAATAGCGGGGCTCACCCGCCTGTCCGAACAGACCGTCTACCGGCTGCTCAGGGAGCTGAAGGGAATGCTCGCCGTTGGTTTCGATGGTAAAAAGTACTTCCTGAGGGATGAGGATCTCAAGGCTTTCCTGGAGCAGAAGCTCATGGATGCTAGGACAGCCGGGGAAGAGACGGGGGTGGTGATCCTTCACTCGAACGGGTTCACCCTAAAGCGCGCGCCCAAGGGGGCAAGGACCCGGGGAGCACCCACCGCCTTCTCCAGGTTTGCGGAGTACGGTGTGGATTACGGGGCCGAGAACAGGGATTTCTTCATCGATCCCCCGCGCGAGGTGGGGCTGGAGGAGATACTGGTTCACGCGTTGCTGGCAAGCGAGAACAGCTTGGACAGGACCATGTGCGCGGTCCTCTACCTCAAAAACCGGGGGAGGATAGACCTGGCGAGGACCAGGAGGCTGGCCCGCACGCTGGGCATCCTCGACCGGTGGCTGGACCTTGAATCCCTGTGCCGGGGGGCGCCCCTGAGGCGGCCGGAGGACTTCTTGCCGTGGCAGGAGTTCGTTGAGAAGGCAGCGGTTTACGGAGTGGAGGTGAGTCCTCCGGGCGGGCTGGAGGAGGTCTACGGGGTTTTTCAGAGAGTTGGGGAAAAAATCAAAAGAAAAATTTCAGCCTATTGCTTCGGCGGGACGACCCTGATGCTCGCCGGGCTGAAGGAGCGCACCAAGGACATCGACCTGGCGGTTGAAAGGGCGGAGGATTTCCAGGAGATCTCTGGAGCGCTGGGGGAGCTGGGTTACCGTTCCCGGGCATCGGCCCCCGCCGGGGAACCGGAGCCATCAGACGTCCTCGTTCACCCCGAGCTGCCCCGCATTGACCTCTTCACGGGAAGGATTTGCCGGGCGCTCGGAATCACCCGGAGCATGAGGGAATCAGCGCGGAAATCCTGCTTCGGAAATCTGGAGGTGAACTTCCTGCCGCTGGAGGCGGTCCTCCTGCTCAAGGCAGTCACCGGGCGCGAGGGAGACCTGAGCGACATGGAGGCCATCATCCGCAGCAAAATTGACTGGAGGCTCTTTGAAAGGATCTACTGGGAGGAAATCGAAAGCGTGGGGGGGCAGTTCTGCTTCACCCTTCTCGAGGCCCTGGAGATCCTCCAGGAGCGAACCCAAGCGCGCATCCCCGCCCTCCGGCGCGTCTTCAGGCACTGCTTGGAGGAGGGGGTCAGGCTCGCCGTCGAAATGGGGGCGAGGAGCGTGCCCGAGCTCAAGCGGTACCTGGATTTCCCCGAGATGACCCTGCGGAGGGCCGTCATGTCCCTGGCGCGCGGGGGGAAAATCAGGCTGATCAGGCGCGGCAGAAGGCTGGAGCTCCTCCCGGCTTGATCCCTGGTTTCGGATGACGCTGGCGGGGATTTCCCATGCCTGAAAAATCTTCTCTCGGTTCCGTTTGTTTGTGGCGATATCCACAAGCTTTTTGAATAAGTCTGAGTATCAGATGACAAAATAATCGGAATTTCTCTCATGACGTCGCGTGAAGTCGTGCTCGAATCGGCGGGCCCATTTTTTGAGAGCAATGGCCGGTTTAAGGTGATTCTGAAGTCGAAATCCCTCCCATTTGAAGAGGGGCTGAAGAAATCGTGAAATGGTTGAAGCCCATGGCGACCAGGGAGCAGGAGAAGTTGCTCGGGATCAGGGAGGCCACGGCTAGGAAATACTTGGGCGTCTCTCAGGCCAAGGACATAGTCAGAAAAATCGGAGAGGGGAAAAGGTAAAGTATGCTCTCTCATTCTAATTCCATGGATGACCCATGACATGGCTTCAGGAGATTTCAGACGCTAGCCAAACGGAGGCGAGTAGATGCGTATCCTGATGGCGTCGGATCTGTACTATCCTTACTTGCTTGGCGGTGGGGAAAGAAGGATGTACGAGATAGCTCGAAGGTTGGCAAAAAAACACGAAATCCACGTCCTCACACGGAGGTTCAAGGGGTTACCTAGTTATGAAGTTCATGGGGGGGTACATATTCATAGAATCTTCGTTCCATCTGGAAAAATAAAGCTCGAGTCACCTCTTGATGGGTCTGCTTTTATGGCGGGTGCTCTGCTCAAAGGACTGAATTTAACGGGCTTTGATATCTATGCTCCACAGCAGTTTTTCCCAATCTTTCCGCTATGGCTAGTTGCGAAAGTAAAGCAAAAACCTCTTATTGTGACTATCCATGATGTTTACCAGGAAACTTGGTTACAGAAATATGGACTAAAAGGGTGCCTTATGGCTGCGTTTGAAAAAGTGATGCTGAAACTTTCATATAATAAAGTAATTACTGTTTCTAACTCCGCAATGCAGAAGTTGATGAATAGCGGTATCTCCAAAGAAGTGATGGAAATTATTCCAAATGGAGTTGAACTTGAGAAGTATGACAAGATAAAAGTTAAGAAATCCGATAAGCCACGTGTGATCTATATCGGACGCCTAATCAGATATAAACACGTTGACGACTTGCTTGTTGCTTTTTCAAAACTTAATTTGGATGCGGAGCTATATATCGTTGGGGATGGTCCTGAACGAAAAAATTTAGAAGCCATGGCAGAAAAACTAAAAATTGATAAAAAAACCACTTTCACAGGTTTTGTTAATGAACAAAAAAAGATAGAACTTCTCAAGTCATCACATGTTCTCGTGCTGCCTTCTTCCACCGAGGGCTTTGGTATAGTGGTTATTGAGGCTTGGGCTTCGCGTACTGCTGTGATAGTGTCTAATATTCCAGCATTACAAGAGTTAGTAAATGAAGGGAGAACAGGATTGGTGTTCAGTCTAGGCGAGGTTGATGATCTCAGAAATAAACTAGAGCAAGTGTTAAAAGACAAAAATCTTCAAAATGAGATAGCTAACAATGGATATAATTTAGTGAAAGAAAAATTTAATTGGAAAAACGTTGCGGACGAAATTGAAAAAATCTTTCGGA